>Ga0214544_1007099_pt1 | contig 20024 bp, 6 predicted proteins | sample CNSS3metaG_FD_160074 | JGI IMG/M metagenome (GOLD analysis project Ga0214544, IMG submission 160074) | Root nodule microbial communities from cowpea collected in UCLA plant growth center, Los Angeles, California, USA - CNSS3 | ecosystem: Host-associated > Plants > Roots > Nodule | place: USA... | reverse complement strand
ATCCTTCACGGCATGACTTGTTATTTGCTTTCTCTCAGCATCTCTGAGGACATCCTTCCAGATCTGGTTTCAACCCCTCTTCCACTTTGCATTTCAGCCACCCTTTTCAACAAACCCTAAAAACTACATATAAAATTTAATCAAGGAATCAGGAAATGGAGGTGGAGGAAATGGAGGTGCAGCGAACCAGCGGCTGCAGCGACCCAGCGACGACAGCGACCCAGCGGCGACAGCGACCCAGCGGCGGCAGCGAACCAGCAACCCAGCGGCGGCAGCGAACCAACAAACCAGTGACGGTGGAGGGGTAGGTTGCAGGGAGAGAGAAGAGAGAAATGGAGACTGCGGCGGGGAAAGAGAAAAAGAAAAAAGGGCTGGCTAGGTTGCAGGGAGAGAGAAGAGAGAAATGGAGTTGTTTAGAGAAATGGAGACTGCGGCGGGGAAGAAGAAAAAGAAAAAAGGGCACGCATTTTGGCACCGGTTGTCAATCACCCGAGGCCAAATGGAAGTGTATAGGCCCCGGTTCTTCGCCACCCGAGGCCAAATCTCTGTTATAGGCCTCGGTTTTTTGTCACCCGAGGCCAAAGCGTGCGCTGTCAGTGACAGTTTTGTAAATCTGGGTGACACAGATGGGTTATAGGCTTCGGTCGGTTGAGAACCGAAGCATAAAACTGGTTATATGCTTCGATTAGTTTGGGACCCGAGGCAGAATGCTGAGAAAAATTTTAAAAATGCCACCGCCTCCTTATAGGCTTCGGTCCCGCAGTAACCGAGGCCTAAAAGGTGAGTTAAAAACCCCATTCTGCATTAGTGAATGAAAACCCTATAAAGGTTGCAACTCTCATCACCGCCCTTCACAAGGATTTTGTACGCTCTCTAAAGAAAGTAGAAAAGAAACTGTCTCAAGGATTTTTTTTTTTTAATGAGTTTTTTATCTTTGACCTATTAAGGAACATACGTAAATTTACATATGATCTCAGAGGATCACAAGTAAAAATCAAAAATAAAAAAATTTACCTAAATGAAGTTAAGGGGTCAAACGTAAAAATTGACAAATTATTTACAACAATGCGCATTTTGTACGTCTGGTTTATGCTAGTCAAACGTAAATGGACAAACTTAATAAGTTATTTATGTGTTAATGGAGGACCGTTGATTATATCCCTCTTACTAACAATTTAGAAAAATAAGATTTGTTTAGTAGGTTTAGAAAGGAAAGCGAGAGAGGTTGTGATTCTCCACTTACAAAAAGCTAACAACTAACATTTATCAATAAAAAAATAAGATAATATCTAAGTTGGCCACTAATTATTATTTTAGAAGTAAACTTTTTGCTAAAATATCAAGGTTAAGTGATGTATAATTTACTTCATAGTGATGAATTTATCCTGACAAACCGATTTTGAAAACATTATAGATATACATGGTAAACTTATAAATTTTCCTTTTATTAAAATCTCATTGAACCGTGTCGTGTGAATGAAAAAGCATGAACACACTTGTCACTTTCTATTTTCTTCATATCACGAGAGTATACATGCATGAGTGAAGAAGCCAAGTAATGCAGAGATGGTTTTGTAAGATATCGGCAATAGTAACAGAGAAGGTAGGTGATGGATATTTACTAGGGTTGACGAGGCAACAGGTTCTTGAATTGGATCATTGAATTGACATGCTACCAATGCTACAACTGGTTTCAAGATGTAACATGGAGCTGCTGCCATCTGCCCAACTTCTTCTATTTCATTCAAAACTTCACCAAACTCTGACATTACTATTTAATATTTAAAGCAGTGTACGTAGGATGTAGTAATAACACTACAACCTCTAACATCTTTCTCTCCTAAAAACATCAATGTTTTTTTTTTTTTAATAAATAACAAAAAGGTATTGAGAAAAGTGTGATTTCAATGGAGATTGCAGTGGACCAGTAGTAGTCTTAACTTTCTTCTGTTCTTTGCTACATAATTGATTAGATATATTAACTGCAATTCATTATATATCTTATGACAAGTGAATGAAGTAAATTTACGTTACGTATACAACCAAAAGGATTCAGAGATAATAATAATAATGATGGACTTTTTATTACAAAATTATCAATAACTGAGGTGTATGTTCAAGATATGTATCAACTAATGCAAGAGATTCAATGAGAAAGAACATTTGTAATAATCCAGAAAAGTATATTATTGTTCTTTCATTTTAGAAAGATAGATTTTAATGTTTTCCTATTTTTTTTGTAAGTGGTTTCATCCAACATATTCTTTTTATCTAAGTTTGTTATTATAATTCTTCTTGATTTATATTATAATTATAATATTGTCTTTTATTTAGTTACTATACATTATTATAATTTAACTTATATTATATGAAACTTTCCTTGTCTTTTGTTATGAGTAAACATATAACAATTTTTTTCGTGGTGTAATTAGTTTTAATAAGAACTTCGTAAAAACTATATAAATTATTAAAAGCAAGAGAAAATTTATAACCCTTATTATATATTGTTTAAATTGTCTCCAACATGCGGAAGATGGACATAACAATTATGTATTTAATAAGTTTAAAACCATTAATAATTAGAAATTAAACCCAGAGACAGATAATAGAAAAACGAGATTGTAATCCTATAAACCAATGGGTTTTTAAAGCCCATTAGACAATTTCTAATATTTGTTTTGCTTATGCTACATTTCTTTAAAAAAAAAAATTGTAATTTTTGTGTTAAGAGTAACTCCACGCTTTTATAAACTTATATTTATATTTTAAATTTTATTGTAAAATAAATTTTATGTTCGGGTCTTATTAAAATTTAAAGTTATAAAATCAATATCTTAGATAAAGTATTTTATGAACTCTTGCTGTCCAAAAGTCGTCTGAATACGATTTTTTTTAAGATAGTTCCTTAATAAATCATGTTTATAATAAGAAAAAAGGGTAAAATAGTTAAACTTTTCATAAAGTTGATAAAAGGTTTTGAATTTATATGTATTATGGGTAGGTACTAGAAAATCTCCAATTTAATGTCTTTGTTTATTACTCTCTTGGTGGCTTAATTAAGAAACCTATTGAAAGAGATGTCATAATGTTGGCGATGGATTGAATCATGTTGGACCACCCTATTATATATATGGCTAGAATCTCCATGGATGAAGAAATACGAGTGCAGAACATTCCCTCATTCAAATCCACAAATAGTGATAATTAATCAGTATTTTGAACCACCCTTGCAATTCCTCAATTAATAGTAAGCTAGTAATGTGTAACTCGTTTTGTCTATATATTTTAGGGAACCTTCAAATGTTTTACCCTAATGTATAAATTCTCTTGGTCCAAACTATTGCTTCCGTGGCATTTACCATAGATTTATAAATAATAGTAAATCCCAAATGACACCCATTTAATTCTTGCAGAAAAAAATGCAGTACTGCATTCAATAGTCAACACCATTATCTGTTATCTTTTAAGAACTGAAGGACACCCACAAAAACCAGATTTGTTTTTCTTCTCATAGGTCTCTATGAAATACGTGTATATGTACAATGAAAACATGTCGCTATAAAGCTGATGCATGGCCCCCTATTAACTTTGAGACCTTTCTGTACGAAAGAAAGGGAAGTTTCATAGATACATGGAAATAATAAGAATTTGTATATATATGTGAAGTATTTTTACCTCTTTTATCTTTTCAGTGAATAAAACTTAAGTGTAGTTCTTTAGTTGTTTTGTCTTTTAATTAAAATGAACTTTTATTTAATTAATAACGATTTACATCAAAGGCTGAGTTGAAACTTCAACTCTAATAACAAAAATATACCGAAGAAAACAACATTTTAAAAGAAGAAGAAGAATATTGTGTGTCTTAAATCAAGTGGCTAAGAATTTAAATTTTGATGCATCACTTTGGAGATACATGTCAAAGTCTCTCACAATATTATTCATTGCTTCCTATAATAATTAATGCAATGATTGCCAGGAAAAAAAAATAGCAAGTACATTATAAAATATAAAATATTATGTATTTGAAAATGAAATAAAATAGTATACTCTCTCACACATATACACTCACGAGTACATATGTAAAACATTGTGAGATTATATGTAAAAATAATTGATACTATATGATATGGTTAAGATTTCTGCTGTGACTTAATTTATGTATATATAGTGTTAAGTATAAGAGGCTAGGAGGAATAAATACAACTAGTATGAGATGAATAGGATGAGATATGAAAGGTAAACATAATCAACTAAATCTATTTTTTTATACTGATATATGCTAAATCTAATAATCCAATTATTCGATGTGATATATATTCTAAATTTTAAATAACTTAATATATATATATATATATATATATATATATATATATATATATATATATATATATATATATATATATATATATATATAACATGCATGAATGGATGAGTGTTGATCTCAAGGATGAGTACCACCGCTGCCACCACCGACGCTGCACCCGACGCCACCGCCACCAACTCCATTTCCCATTGCTCCCAATTCCCGAGTAACCAGCAATGGCACCATACGTGATGAAGTTGTTCTGATCCTTGAGAGCAGCATCGCTGGGTACATTTCTGGCATTTGTTGCGGACACAGGCAGAGCAAGAACCAACACCAAGACACGACACTTACCCATGTCTCTTTCTTTGTGTCTCTCTCCCACACACTAGGAAATGTACTCTATGTAATTGCACTCTCTTTCGGTTACTCTCAGTGACTGAGTCGTGTGTGGAAATTTGGAGAATGTGTTTTTTATGGGGGACAGTGAACCAACCAGCGAAGGGCAGTTGAGAATGGTAAATGAAAATTTAATGTCATTGCAGAGTCTTCCTGTGCTGTGGATTGGATCAACATCTTTCTTTCTAAGCTTCATTTTTTGGAATCTCAACCATTATATACAGAAAGAGAAATAAAGAAAGAAATAAGAATCTATGGTGGAAGATTGAACTCCACACACTATTGTACTCAGAACTTTACGATGGTTTGACTGGTTAATTATTTTAAGAAAAATATATTTTTTTTGTAATAAAATCATAATGTATAAAGTTTTTGTTTGAATCTTAGAGAAAAATGATGGTGTGATATCATTACTCTTGTTTTAATAAATGGGATTATCTGATTTACATCATCTATAAAAGTGGAATAAAAAGTGACAAATTTTACATAAAGTTTTTTTCACCTATATATATGTAGCACTTAATAAAAAGGATAATAATTTTACTTGAAGTTGATTCTTCTCAAATAATTTTATATTGTAAAATAGAAATATGATATAATTAGTGTTGAGTGTTTATGAAGTGTCTGTTTTTTACCATTATAAAATTCAATATATGCTTTAATTTTTATAATTATTAGTTATTTTATTAAAATAAAATAGTGAAACTCCATAACAATATATTCCAAAATAACATGCATTTTTTGTAATATTGTTTTGGTTGGGATAATAATTTTAGTGGAGTAGATGTGAAACAAAATGTTTTTCTATTTAATTACCTTTTTACACCTTGATTTAACTTATATTAAATTTATGTATCATTTCCTTATGTTGTTGTATTTTTCTTTCCTTTTTTTATTCGTCACTTTTTCATTAACCAGTGGTAGTTCCAAATCATACTAAACTTGATTTCCTTAATCAAGGAAATCGAATTTTTGAGCTCGAAGTAATATTATTTTTGTTAGGATAATAATTTTAGTGGAGTAGATGTGAAATAAAAAGGTATTTTATTTAATTACCTTTTTACACCTTGATTTATCTTGTATTAAGTTTTTGTATCATTTTTTTATATTGTTGTATTTTTCTTTCCTTTTTTATTCATCACTTTTTAATCAATCAAAGTGGTAGTTCCAAATCATACTAAACTTGATTTCCTTAATCAAGGAAATCGAAATTTTGAGCTCGAAGTAATGATATTTGATACTCTTTTATTTTATATACAACTAAATATATTTTTATTATTTTATTTATATTATTATTATGATTATTTAAATATAATATTTTACTATTAAAAGGAATTTTTAAGTAGCTGTTGACGAAAAAAAGTGTTGCAATCATTTTTTAGAAAAAAATAATAATGTGATCAGTAAGGGAATGATACTTCAAAACTAACAGAAACAAAAAAAAAACAAAAAACATAACTTTAAATATATATTAAAGAATTCTATAAAAGTGAAATTATTTATTTTTAAATATTATTTACCACATACGATCTTAAACATCTGAAAGTTGAACGAGGAAGTGGAGGTACAGAGAGAGTGTAGAAAAAGCAAATACAAAGTTGAACTCATATATTGATTACATTACTTCGAAGCTAAAATGAAATGTTCCAACTATGAAAGAACCACGTATACATATGAGTGCTATGGTTGACACAAAACCTAAGTAAATGAAAGATGGAATGACACATTACAAGATACACTACTCTTTTTCACTTTCCCAACACTTAAAACACTACACTGCTGGCTCATGAACACGCACATAAACAACATTATTTTCTGAACGAAAAACAAAACACTAGGGTAACTAACCCAAAGAAAGGTGAAGAAGCTAGAACCCTTCATGCATGCATGCATGCATCCACTTTCAAGGAAAAGGAACAACACCACTGCCTCCACCAATGCCGCTTCCAACGCCACCACCAACACCGCCACCAACTCCACCACCGGTACCACCGAGTCCTCCGATTCCTCCGATTCCGCCGATGCCGGTAGTGCCACCGAGGCCACCACCGAGTCCACCGCCTGCGCCAAAACCACCTCCTATTCCGGCACCAGCTCCTCCAAAAGGTAGTCCATTGCTCCCAATTCCGGAATAGCCACCGACTCCACCATAGGTGATGAAGTTCTTCTGGTCCTTGAGACCAGCATCAGTGGGTGCGTTTCTGGCACTTGTGGCCACAGCCAAAGCAAGAACCAAGACCAAGAAACACAACTTAGCCATGTCTCTCTCTTTCTCTCTGTTTCACTCCCACACACCGAGTAGTTGCAGTGTCTTTGGTTACTCTGAGTCTGTGTGGCGAAGAGTTTGGAGAGGTTGTTTCTTTATAGGGAAGAAAGTGAAGTAACGGGTGAGGGGCAGTTGAGCACGGTAAATGAAACTTTAATGTCTCTGCACAGAGCCTCGCTGTCATCAGACACGTTGTCCCAAATAATATTTAAGACTATTTTCCTACGGAACACGGTATCCTCACTCTGTGAAATCATTTTTATACCACTTTCAAATTTAAATTTCGATTTAATATTCAGTTCTATAAAATTTATGTGTAATGAAAAAAAAACCTGAGAAAGTAAAAGGGGCTGATGATGAATGCGAAGCACCAGTCTCCACTGTCAATGGTGCATATGCAGTGCTGAACTGAGGGCTAAGGAAGCATGACATATAAATAAATGAAACTAACACTAAAAAGAATCTAAACAAAAATAAATTAATTATTATAATGATCAGTTTATACACTAGCTTATAAAATTAAAAATTATTATTATTAAAATAATTATTATTATAAATAAAAAATTATAATCGATCACTGAAAATTAAATTATTTGGATAATAAAAATTTAGTTAACTGATCAATTTATTTTAATAGTTAAAATTGTGATAATTACTTTTGAAAACTAATTTAACAAACAAATATAATTATTTATTTATGATAATAACTATTTTAAAAATCAATAATTTTTAATTTTGTAAATTAATATCTATAATTATTATTGATCATTAGAATTAATTATTTATTATTGATCATTATAATTAATTATTTATTATTTAAAAAATTTCTTATAATACAATTTAACAGTTTTTTATTTTAACAGATTATGGATTTGTGTCAGGCTTAATTCGATTTGAAGATGCAAGGCATTGTATTCGCTTTTTCTTTTTTGTCAGAAGCGCTAAAATATATTTATGGAAAATTTGACATTACATAAACTTTTCAAAATTTATAAACCTTTGTAGTATCTAAGGAAAAGTGGACTGTTATTTTTTATTTAAATTATTTCAAATATTTTATATTTAAAATAAAAGTGTTATTTATCTGTATCGAGTATAAAGAAGAAAATGGAATGTTTGGTATTTATTAGCCAGAAACTTGGAAAATTGAGCTGGCTGAAGTCGTTTTTGGATGCATGCTGCATAAAGTGACGTGTATACGCGTCAAAAACCTTTTTTTTTCATTTTACTTTGTTTATATTCTTTATCACCTCATTTTGTATTTCTTGTTTTCTCTTTCCTCTTTTATTTTTTCTTTTCATCCTTATCTTCTTTTAACTCGTTTGCAGAAAAAAAAAAAGAAGATGTATATTTATCTTCCCCACATCGAATAGAAAAAAAATTAAATAAAAAAATTAAATTTATACCCAGGATAGGTGTATAAGTAAGACAATAGACAAAAACAATATATAATAATTAGAAATATAAATGATATATTGAGCAATGGAAAAAAAAAAAAATCAAGTTCCTTTTTTGGGAAATAAGCTATAACATTCATGTTAAAAAAAATTGTGTGTACTTGTAAAGAGTATTTTAAAAGAAATATTAAATATATTTTTATCCGTTTACAGATAGATAGATAAATTCATAGGGGAGTTATTGTAGAATCTTAATTTATTGAATCTTAATTGAATCGTAAAAATGAGGTTTTGGCCTTATTGTAGAATCTTAATTTATTGAATCTTAATTAATAGTCATTTTTAAGTGATTCACCAAATACAATTAAAATTTTAACTACTAGAATTGTAGGCATGTGATTGGTTGAGGACTCATATTTACAATTTAAACACGAGGGACCAAAATTATACAAACGAAATATTTGAAATACCGAATAAGCTTACAAAATAAATTACTTTCCCGACAAATATAAAAAAAAAATGGAAATTTCATTAGTTTATATTATCTTTACTTTAATTGGGAATATCACATTTGCAAGAATACTGCAATGTTACATTTTTTTAAACCACCTTATGAACTTTTGTGGAATGTATTTTTAACCAGAGAATTATATTTATACTTTAATCTTTATTTTATATTTTAGTGAGAGATATATTTAATAAATATAACATACATTGCATAGTAGAATAATATACAGCGAAAATAAGTTCCTGTGAGTGACAAAGACTGTGAAATAATAATAATAATAATAATAATAATAATAATAATAAACAATGAAAACGTATTTATATTGTACGGATCCTTTTTGTCAAATACATAATAATAATGCCTTGGAGTTTAAATAGAAATAAGGGGTGCAACTAAGAATTGTTTATTTTTGTTTGAAAAATTAACTTATTAAAGACCCAAAATGGTCGCCCAAGGTTACAAAATCCACGATTTCTTTTTGTGCATTCGTATCTTCATTTTGCATCCCAATAAATATTAAAATCTCCATTTTACCCTCCTGGTTTTGAAACGAGACACCACCATAACACTGCAGAGTGCACGAAGAAATAACCACAAAAAGTAGTACCAAAAGGCTTCAGGTTTACCCAGAACAACTTTCAACAACATATCGCAGTGTGTTTCTTTCTGCACCCATCAAATTTCTTCGTCCATCCCATTAACCGGATTTTTCCTTTTCCAAACATGCTAGACCAATTTCAGAAATATTTTTCGAGAAGTCATTCATGGGTGCTTCTCCCTGCACCACCAAGTCTTTTTCTGCATCTCCAAAATTTACTATTATACTCTTCATTAATATATAGGTGAAAGTGGATGAAAAGCAGTAAATTTCATTTACTGTGTCGTCAACTTCTCTGCACCCCAAATGATTTCATACTATTTCTTCTCGCGTTCTGCATTTCTTCTCCGTCTCATTATTGTGCCTTCATTTAAATTTTTCTCCATTTCACTCTCACGTGTGGTCCCTGTCTGAGCTTTAATTTTCTCTGCTTCATTCTTTCATTCTCTCGTGGTGGTCCCTCTTCTGAGGTTTGTATCACTTTCATTCATTTTTTTAAAGGAATCTTCTTTATTCTCTCAGTGTCCGTTGTGCTTGTGTTTGTGCTTGAAGGTTTTGTGTTTCTTGGTTCTGTGTTTGAAGAAAGGTGGTATTGTGAGTTACCTGTGCATGAAGAAAGAGTGTGTGGAGGCTGTGTGGATGCTGCGGGAGACTGCGTGGATGCTGCAGAGAAGAAGAATGTGTGGAGGGAGAGCAAAATGTGGAGAAGAGGGATGCTTGCTATGAAAAATAAAGCTTCACGCGCAGCTAGGTCAAAGATTCTTCTGTTGGGGGTGCAGGGAATCTAATTCCTTTTTTTATTGCTTATTGGGGTACGTTTTGGGGGTGCAGAGGGTGTATGGTTTTGGGGTGCAGAGGATATGCGGTGAAAAAGAGAGAGTAACTCTTAATTTTTACCATGGGCAAACACAGAAATATATTTGATTTTGGAGGTACAGAAGAGATTATTGGAGATACAAGAAGAAGACCCGTTACTCATTCCACTCCTATTGATCAAAATTTTCGGAAAAGGTGCAAGAAGAAACTCGCGAAATTGTAACTTAAACTAGCAAACAAATATCAAGGAATGTCAAATTATTATTATTCACTTTTATTTGAATTTCAATAATTAAATTTTTGAAGGCATATATTAGAAACAACACAGTAATACTGATTTCAAAACAAATTTAAGTTTCAAAGGATATCATGTCAATATTAACCGGAGAAATTTTAACTATTCTAAAATACATTATATTTGAATAACTTGTAATATTTTTTTTCTAACTATTTTTTTTTTTTAAATAGAGTAGTTAAAATATATTATATTTTTAGTTTTTTTTAGAATAAAGTAATAGAACTTCACTTTCAATATAAAGTTTTATTTTAAAAATATGTATTTTAAAATTAAAACTACAAAACATATTAGTTAAATTTAAGTATTAAAATAATATTTAATAATATATTTTTTGAAAATATATATGAGTATAATGTAAATAGATAGTATATCTATTAATTTGGCTGGTACATAAAAATCAAAGCGAAAAAAATCTACAACGGCAAAAAAATTACACACAAATATTTATAAGACCAAAAATTAGTTATGTATTGAATCGAGTCGATCCAAATTAAATATTAAGTCAATTTCTCTGATTAAAGATTAAGTCAAATTGGTTGAGTCCGATAGTTAAGTTAATTCAATATAGTAATAAAATAAATACTTTAAGAGTGTGATTACTAATCCATAAATCATGAGTCAAATCGATACCTTTAAGAGTGGGACTAAAATTGGATTTTTAATTTTTTAATAAATTTAAAATTTTATTATTTTAATTATTTGAAATATTTTCTTAAAAATTATAGTTTTTGACTTATTTGTAATTTTTTTATTTCAACAATTCATTTTATTTAAGAAAATCACCAAGGAAAATATTTTAAATTACCTCATCCACAGTACTAAGTTTTTACTTTTCTTCTAAAAATTAGAGACTCTTTAAATAATGCTAACAAAAGCAATTATGGTCTTGTTAAAAGTTGTAAACTGTTCTATGAGAATTTTTTTTTTTTTTAAATGTACGCAAAGCTTATATAATATTATTAACACGTATAGTTGTATCATTGTTAAAATAAATATTTTAAAACAATTTTGTAGGTAGATCTTATTTGAGATCATCTATATTACATGTATTGTTACAAAATAAACAGTACGATATAAAACTTGAAACTACTTAACTATAACATTTTATTTTATTTAATAATTTTACAGTCCAATGAATAAAATCATAAAATAACAAAATTTATTAGAACTTCTTAAAATATATGTTTGAAATCTTTATAGTTTCATCAAAATATTTAAATAAACTAAATAAATATTTTCAAGAAAATACTGACCTCATGTTTGGATCAGACAATAGAAAATTTAGAGGTATGTAAATGAAACAAAGGATAAAAGAAGGGAGTAAATAATTCAAATTAAATGAAAGAGAATAGAAATAATAAGTGAAGAAAAAACAGTAATGTATTATTATTATATTTTTCAATATTGTTGTTATAATTTAAAATATAAATATAAATAAAATATTTATGATTTATATCACGATCACCTTTAAAGGTAAATCTTTTGGTCTTTGACTTGACAAACGCCACAAAAAATTGCTTCCAAATTTTGATATAATATTATGAATAATCACAGTCAATGTTGAGAGTTTAGATATGTTCTACAGCAATTACTTTTATTATTTAACATTACTTTTACTATTTAAGGCAAGAACTATGTAACCTTAAACGTTTGGTTAACTTAAAACAATTAAAATAATAAAATCACGTGTGGGAAGATACAATTTAATCGAATTTGTTGGTTGATAATATTAGTTTGGTTGAACTATATTTTTTTTAATCCTTAATATTATTTTGTGTGCTTTTAATTCTTGTAAAAGTATTTAGTTATAAATCCTTAATTTTTAAATATAATTACTAATTATAATTAGTTTAAAACTAAAAGAAGAACATATTTGTCATTTTATTTACATAATATTATTTAAAGAAAATTATTACATGTTATTTTTATTTTATAATAATATATTTTTCATTTTTATACATAAAGCACGATGAAACATGAAAAATACATCGGTAAATTGTGAATATAGTTATTTTATATTATATTATATTATATATATATATATATATATATATATATATATATATATATATATATTTTATATATATAAGAGATAGTAACATTTGTTTTTTATATTACGACTAATTAAGTTATAATTGCTTTGTATAAGATTATAAAATACTAATGATAAATAAAAAATTTTAAAAAAATATATAATTTCCTTTTGTATATGGAGTGATACATATACTAATTAAATTATGTACCTTTTTTTCTATATCTAAAATATTTTTTATCTTCCTTTTTCTTAATCCTTTTTAACATTAAACCAATTGTAGTTAATGAAAACCTAAAAATAAGTTGTTAAAACATTTTGAGATTTAAATTTAACATAAATTTTTAGATACCTAAAACATATATGATTATATTTTAAAAACACCGAAAACATATTCAACCTTTTATTTTATGAGAAGAAACACTGTTATGTTGATTTTGTTTTATTTCTTAAAGCAAAAAACCCATTTCTCAAGTTTCTGATTCCATCATAATTTATAATTAATTTACAGTATATTTAATTCTAAAATAAAATAACTGAAAATAATAAGTCATTAAACACAGCTTGAACATATAAAAAACGAATTTGGTATATGTTTAAAACATAAAATAAAAGTATGAAAAATAAAATACTTTCTTGAAATACTTTTCTAGCTACAACCTAATTAAACATTACTTAACGGTAATATAAGATAATAAGATAATTACTATAAGAATAATTTTCAAAGATCTAATTTTCACTTTAGTATTTTTAATGTGATTTCAACTCATACGATCTTTTAAGTATATCAATTTTACTTAGTCATCAATTTACTATTATCATCAGTATATAGAACTTTTAAATTCTTAACCAAAACATTTAATGCAAAATATTATGATGAAATAAACATTAAAAAGAACAGAGAACAACAAATAACAAAGAACATAAATAACCGAATGATCTATATATCTAGATAATTGAGCATCCTCAATCTAACCATCTAAAAACATAAACACAACAACATCATGCTTCAAGGTTCATACCCAAACGGGAAAAATAATCAGTATCCAATCCAACAAGAATAATGCAGTTAAATCCAACAAAAAAGCATCAAAATAAGTTCTTAGACAAAAAATAATTTATGTGATGGAAAGCAAATATGATGATTTAGTCGACTTCCTCAATCTTGGGGCCAGCACCACTTCCACCAGAAGGAGTATAATCATCATCTGCAGGAGGAGCACCACTCATGTCTGGACCAGCACCACCCTGGTACATTTTGGCAATGATAGGATTGCAGACGCTTTCCAATTCCTTCATTTTATCCTCAAACTCATCTGCCTCTGCAAGCTGGTTGCTGTCCAACCATTGAATAGCTTGCTCAATAGCGTCCTCAATCTTCTTCTTGTCAGCAGGATCAAGTTTGCCACCAATCTTGTCATCCTTCACAGTGTTCCTCATATTGTAGGCATAGTTTTCCAATGAGTTCTTGGACTCAACCTTCTTCTTATGCTCTTCATCCTCGGATTTGTACTTCTCAGCCTCTTGAACCATCTTCTCAATATCTTCCTTCGACAGTCTACCCTTGTCATTGGTGATAGTGATCTTGTTTTTCTGGCCAGTGGTTTTATCTTCAGCAGAGACGTTCAAGATACCATTGGCATCAATGTCGAAGCACACTGTAATTTGTGGAACACCCCTGGGAGCAGGAGGAATGCCAGAAAGTTCAAATTTGCCCAACAAATTGTTGTCCCTGGTCCTTGCTCTCTCACCCTCAAAGACCTGGATCAACACTCCAGGCTGGTTATCAGAATAGGTCGAGAAAACTTGTTCTTTCTTTGTTGGAATTGTAGTGTTCCTTGGGATCAGGACAGTCATCACACCACCAGCGGTCTCCAATCCAAGAGATAGAGGAGTAACATCAAGAAGGAGAAGATCTTGAACCTTCTCATTGCCCTCACCACTTAAGATTGCAGCTTGGACAGCTGCACCATAAGCAACAGCCTCATCAGGGTTGATGCTCTTGCACAGCTCCTTTCCATTGAAGAAGTCCTGGAGTAGTTGCTGAACCTTGGGAATTCTGGTGGAACCACCAACAAGGACAACATCGTCCACGCTTCTTTTGTCCATCTTAGCATCCCTCAGACATTTCTCCACTGGCTCCATACATTTTCTGAAGAGGTCCATATTGAGCTCCTCAAATCTGGCACGAGTAATGGTGGAGTAGAAATCAATTCCCTCGTATAGAGAATCAATTTCAATGGTAGTCTGAGCAGTAGATGACAAGGTTCTCTTCGCCCTCTCACAAGCTGTCCTCAACCTTCTTAGTGCTCTGGGGTTTCCACTTATGTCCTTCTTGTTCTTCCTCTTAAACTCTTGCACAAAGTGGTTCACCATCCTGTTATCAAAATCCTCTCCTCCAAGATGGGTGTCACCGGCTGTGGCTTTCACCTCAAAGATGCCCTCCTCGATAGTAAGTAAAGAAACATCGAAAGTTCCACCACCAAGATCAAAGATCAACACATTCTTCTCACCCACGCTTGATGCTTTCTTATCAAGACCATATGCAATGGCAGCTGCAGTAGGCTCATTGATGATACGCATGACATTGAGACCAGCAATAACCCCAGCATCCTTGGTAGCTTGACGCTGGGAATCATTGAAGTAAGCAGGGACGGTAACAACAGCATTCTTCACTGTAGAGCCCAGGTAAGCCTCGGCAATCTCACGCATCTTCATGAGCACCATTGAAGAGATTTCCTCAGCAGCAAATTGTTTCTCCTCACCCTTGTAGTTAACTACAATAGTTGGCTTATCGGCTGGACCAGCAATGACCTTAAAAGGCCACAATTTGATATCACTCTGAACAGGGGCATCAGTGAATCTACGACCAATCAACCTCTTTGCGTCTGTGATACAAAAAGAAGCCTAAAATTTAGACATCACGTACCTCAATTAATACACAAAATTCATATCTTATAAATAACCCATCAAAATGTATATAAATAACCCATAAAAATTTCCAAGTTAAACTACTATTTAATCTGTGCAATTGTCTCCGTTCTAATTTTTAGTTCCTACCGATGTCCTCCTTTTATATTTAAATCCTCGTACTTGTTCTTTTTTCAAATTTCAATTCCTCTAGTTGTTCAGAATTTAAGTATTACTTGTACACAAGAAACTAACCCGATACAGAGCCATTTTATTCAACTAATTATTCTTATTAAGCAATAGCGGCAAAAGACAAATATTTTACGACGCAGGTATATACAACAAACCTCTGATATTTCTCATATAAAAACTAAAAATAGAAACAAACAAATAAAACAGGTGAATAAAGAAAAAAAAATCTATAGCACCATAGATCTAAAAAACAGGACTTCTTCTGTTGTGAAGATTATTATCAGATATAATAAATAAATAGACGTATAAAAGAGATGCACAAGGATATTCATTTGCACAGTAAAAATGTAGAATAAAAAATGTGTGCTTAAGAGATGTTACCGAAGACGGTGTTGATGGGGTTCATGGCGACTTGGTTCTTGGCGGCGTCACCAATGAGACGCTCGGTGTCGGTGAATCCAACGTAAGACGGCGTCGTTCTGTTGCCTTGGTCGTTGGCAATGATTTCAACGCGGTCATGCTGCCAGACCCCGACACACGAGTACGTGGTTCCGAGATCGATTCCGATAGCAGGACCCTCACCTTTTCCGGCCATTGTTTTTCAGCGTGTGTGGAGACAAAACGAGAGATCTAAAAGGAAGGAAGAAAGTGAAAAACCACAGCGACGACACCACTGTGATTCGAGGGAGACCTAAAGAGAAGGTGATAGTTAGCTTATATAGTTAGGGTTTGAAGTCCTTCCAGAATCTTCTTTAGTCCCAGAAGTCGTTGCCAGTTGGCTACACATAATTTTCACGTTTTCAGATCTGAATTCTTTCAAAACGTGGGCCCTTAACGGGCCCGACTCTTTCAGCGGACCCAATAAGTCACTAACAACTTTTGTTGTTTACCTGACAGGCCCATTTCGTGTCATAATACCAAAATGTGATCGAACCAATATAAAATATTTTTTACTAATATAATACAATACCCCCACCACATTTTTTCCCTTGTGCTATTCAATCATTAATATAAATACTTTTATAGTAACTTGGTCACTTTCTATCAGGTTCAAAAAATTCTATAAAAGTATTGAAGTCTCAAAAAGGAAATGTTTGATTGAAAAATGTCTGATAAAATAATCATGTGAAAACATTATCCATAATTCCGTAGTATGAAAAACACAAGAGATAAGATCTATAAACACCTTTCTATGGATATGCAACAAGTTCACAAGGATTTACTCAATAAAATAACATATTTTCAACCAATAAAATAAATATATGATTTTTTGTTCTCAGCTGGTATTAGCTTCTTTATTTCCTAAAATAGTACATTGTACACAAAAATTATGCAGATAGCATAGTTTTGAAAATGGGTTACAATTTTGTCTTCATTCGTGAATCGAATTCTGAACTAGTTTTTATTTATTTTTATTTTAAATAAGAAGAACAAAATAAAATTAAGATGAGAAAAATTATTATATTAGTGTTGCAGTTTTTTGAAAAAATAAAAAGGGGAAGTATATCTTTATTTAGTTAAAATAATTTACCGAATATAATTTTGGTATAGAAAGTAAGAAAATTAATTGGTGGAAGTTCACCTAAAGACACATTTTATATAAATTTTATTGGTTTACTAGTTCATATTAATGGACTAGATTGAATTTCATATTTGATGCTTTAATATTTAACTAACTATATTGTTTTGAAAGCATTCCAAGTTTAGTGCTCAATAGGAAAGAAAAATTGTCCAATATCATTATGTGACTTTTAATGCAAAATGAAGGTGTATTTGGGCTCCCAAATATTAAAAGAAACACGCACTAAACGTTTGCGGGAAGATGATACAATATTATGTTCAAGAAGTTAGATCAATTTTAGAAAATAGGAACACACATTATTTAATGTTTCAACCTAATTGGTAAAGTTTTCTACTTTCGTTTTTATTTTTTTTGGCAAAAATTGGGAGGCCCAGGACGTGTTTTTATGAGCATCGTTTACTGCTTTAGCCTATCACTATTATACTAATGATAAATTTATATTATTAATAACACCTTAAGCTTTAAATATTCAAACTACTGACATTTTCTCTAAATTATTCTATAACAATTAGTTTATATTTGTAACTTTCATATAAAAAAATAAAAAATTACTCTATTAGGTAAATTTGCCATCTTTATTAAAAATTTGTTTTTCAAAAAAAATATTTTCCGAATTCAAATGACAAAAAAGCATATAATTAGTGACACGTTCTCGAAATTATTCTTTACCAATGACTTCATATTTGTAACTTTCATAAAAGAATAAAAAATAACTTTATTCGGTAACTTTGTCAAATTTATCAAAAATTTGTTTGTCAAAATATTATTTTCCCAATTCAAATACCAAAAAAGCATATAAATGTTGGGTTTGTGGGTTACGATCATTGAGAAATTGTGGTTCTATGTATATGACATCAGTCTTACACATATAAGACATTTGACACCAATTTTGTCCAAAAATCTTAAGGCAATGGTTGTATGTGCTTTTATTCTTATATAGTGGGACTTTGACTCACACTTTGACTATTCTCAACAATCTTCTCTCAAGGATGAGTTTTTTTTTTCATATGATATATTTTCCCTTAGGTGGATGGAGACCATTTTTTTGTATGGTTATACGGTCAGTTACTCTGAACAATCGACTCTGATACCAGGTTCGGAGGCGGAAGAAGAATATGACAGATGGAGCCACGGCTCCCCCCAACCATTTCTTTTTGCTTTTTTTTCTATTTATTTAAAAAATAATATTTCTATATTATTGCTTTATTTATATTAATTGATTTTTATTTTATTTTATTTTTTATATATTTTAAAATATATATTTATATATTATTACTTTATTTATATATTACTACTTTATTTATATATTATTACCTTATTTATATTAATTTAGTTTGGAATTTGTTTTAAAATTTAAAAATCACGTTTTTTTCTATATTATAATTTCTTATACTTTTTTATTTGGTTTTTCTCTTCCGTGTTTCCATCTCTTTCTCTCATTTTATTTCCATCTCAATTTTCACCATCATTTCCTTATTATTTTTAAAATCAAATTACACTACGATAAAATTGAAGAGTTAATGAACATTTTGGATTGAACAATTTCTTCTTTTGAGTAAGTTCATTTTTTCTCTTCTTTTTTTAAGTAATTTGTTTTCCTCTTGTATGTGACTTTTCTATGCTCTAGACATATCTCTATTTGTTAGAGATCATAAAATCATGCTTTAATTATTGATCAAACTTTTTTTTTGTAGATATAGTTATTTTAGGCTTTGAAGTTGTGTAAGGGAAAAGCAAGATTAGGAATCTACTCTAAGGTAAAGGAAGCTAATCATTTAGAAGTCATTAGTTTTCTTAAAATATTGAGTCTAGCTTTTAAGATTTAATTTGGGATATTCATAATTTAATTTTTTTGTAAAATAATTGACAAATTTATATTAGAAAAATTATGATAAAGAGTAAAAGAATTGATTCTTTTTTCAAGAGGAAGGTTTGTGATGAAGATGAAAAAATGCATTTACGTCATCTAAAATTGAGAAACTTCATGATAATCCAAATATTGAAGAAAACGAAAAATAACTCTCTAAGGTTCCTAAAGTTACATATAATGAATTTGAAAATACTTTAGAACATGATTCGGGGAAGCGTCTTCAAATCTAGCAATACCCACCAAATCAAATTGATGAGGTACGAAGGGCTTATCTAAAATGGGTTTCATATCAAATACATCTAGAAAACTATCCGTTATCTGGTAAAGATGATCATCCAAGAAGATTTCAGTACATATGGTCTAGCTTATTACCTTCATGGTTAGAGTATTCGTCATTAAAAGATGCTACATATTGCTTACCATGTTATCTTTTTAGTAAAAAACCAAGTGGACGACTTGAGTCAGATGTTTTCATTGTTACGGGTAATTGAGTTTATTTTCATTGAATTCTAATTGGCAATCAGTTGATTGTCATTAACATGTTTTAACTTTTTGAATGTCTTTTATAGGTTTTAAAAGTTGGAGGAGCATTGTGACTAAAGGTAACTTTTTTTTTTTATATATATTATTGTTGATGATAAACTTTATGTTACTCTTTCATATATATTATTGTTATATTGTTTGGATTATATTGTCATGACTGCTTATTTTGAATAAAAAATGATGTAAGAAAATAATTTTTTTTAATATAAAATAATAATTTATATATAACAAATATAATTTGGCCCTCCTAAAATTTTTGGTCAAGTTCCGCCACTGGTTGGGTTTATATATTTTATCATATGTGGGTTAT
>Ga0214544_1007089_pt1 | contig 20045 bp, 5 predicted proteins | sample CNSS3metaG_FD_160074 | JGI IMG/M metagenome (GOLD analysis project Ga0214544, IMG submission 160074) | Root nodule microbial communities from cowpea collected in UCLA plant growth center, Los Angeles, California, USA - CNSS3 | ecosystem: Host-associated > Plants > Roots > Nodule | place: USA... | reverse complement strand
AAATAAAATAAAATATATATTTTTATTATTTTATATATATATATATATATATATATATATATATATATATATATATATATATATATATATATATATATATATATATATATATATATATATAACAAAGACATGCTCTATTTTTTTATAGAAAAATAGTGTGTTATTCAGCTCCAACTTTGATGTAAGATGTAAGAGTTATAGAGGTTTTATTCTACATCTTTTCAAATCATATTTTTTTAGGGTTTAAATTGTACATTTTGAATTTGAACAATAAAAGTTATATTCAACATTTTTTTCTTCACGAGAGTTTTCTTAAGTGACATTCAATTCATTTTTATCGTCCGGTCTAAATAATATACAATTTTACTAAAACTAGACAATTATCACTTAACAATCAAATTATCCGTATAAAAATCTACAATTTAGCTCATTATACGGTAACTAACATATGAAATGGTAATTTCTTGCACATTTGCACATTTATTAAATCAGTAACTCATAACCATTATTTATTTATTTTTCTATTTGATTTGCAAAATTAGTAAAACATCCATAGTCGAACTATGTTAAATTACCTGTAACACAACCGTCTCCATTCGATGTTCATCTCACATCCAAAGTCACTCACTTATTCATTAACACTTCACAACATACATTATAAATCATAATTCATATAAAATATTCTCATTACATTTCAACTAAACATTTTATTCATCTAATATCAAAATAATTTAATAACCAAAATAAATAATTTAAGTGAAACAAACATTTAAATTAATTATATGATCCAACATTTTATGATGATCACACAACATTTAAACCTTTAAAGACTAACTTAAACTAATAAGTTATGTGCAGGAATATCGCTATATCTCCTCACCGAGTATTTTTTTTTTTTTTAGTAAAAGTATGTTTTTTTCATTATTGTCTCTTATGTCCTAAATATCATCTTGCAGCAAAACATTATGTGATGATTTAGAATGATCAAATTGATCCGTGTTTACTTATTCAAATTAGTTTTTTAACATTTAGTAATGAATTTTTATCTAATACTTTATATAATTCAAAAATTTTAAGCTAATAACAACTTTTAAATCAACCGACTAACTTTCCGAATTTTGAAGCATATTATATAAACCAAAACTAGTATTCACATACATTGAATTTTCTAATAGTATTTATTTAGTAAAACGATAATTTCCTTCAAAGACAAATATTTTCGTACTCAATGATTTCAACCTATCCATCAATATTTCTAAAAGTTATCATTGCGAGTATTTTAACTTAAAAATCATTATCAAACAACATTTAAATCAATACATCAATAAATTTCATCATCAAACTTTACTTTAAAAATGTCCAACCATCGTTTTCCCATCAATCGCCCATCATTCATGTAATTATACATTATACCAAATCAATAAAAAACAAATTGTGACAACTTGATCTCAATTACAACACATGCAAAACTTCGTCAATAACAATTCACAAACTAAATCTATTCTTAGTGCCTAAAAGTACATTTAAAAGATAACTCGTTTCCTTACGTTGGTTTTCTTGTACCCTAAGAAACGAACGTTTGAGGAAAATATTAAGGGGAGAAAAAAATGTGATGAAGTGGTTATTTTGATTTTGAAATAAAGGAGAAAATGAAAGCTTCTATTGGCACCCCTGTGTGTGCTAAATTCAATCCTCCATCTCTTTGTTTTTAGAACTAAAAATTATTTTAGTCTACGGTGCCCTAACTGATTTTCTATTTTCACCCTTTCACTTAACTTAAGCACAAGATCACATATATATACTGTACATATATTTTAACTAACTTACTATTAAATGTCTTTAAAAGAAAATCACGAAGTGAGATGTAACTCCTCTTTAATATTATTAGTATAATATTGACAAAAATAACTTGATTATATCGAATTTTACAAAATATGAATTAAATTGAGACGTATCAAATAAAAGAGGTCCAATTTAATATTTTTATACAAAAATGAGAATGAATGACATGATTTAATCTAAATTTTTCTAATATATCAACATCGGTGCATTTTGAAAATTCAGCAGATAAACAATACTAGAATATCAAAGAGAATCTGAACTTGAAAGATTTACAGCTTCGTTTGCCTAGTGATAAAAACTTAATCCAAACTTTAAAAATTTTTAGAAAATGCTATAATTATTTACCATGGGTTGGTATCATGAAAATGGAGAGAAATATAAACCATAGAAGCCACATCAGCGTGCATTGATGAGTGTTGTAGTGGCAGTTTAGTTATGTTACGAAATCAATGTCTTTGTCATTTAATTGTGTACATCTTACCCAAAGAGCCGCAGAAAGTTCAGCAACATGCATGTCTCACAGTTGTGTAAGAAAAAGACTTGCCACATAACTCACACTCACAAACACTCATTCATTTATTATTTTTTTTCCACTCTTATGTTAATGTCAGTAATTGGAGACTTGCAATTCCTTTTCATAGTTACAGTAATATATTTTATAGTATGCAATATTATGTATTGATCAATCTATAAATAGGAAATAAGACTTGGTCAAATGTTATTTTAGTTGATTGAAACTTTTACTTTATGACACTCTTTGTTCAGTTTTTTTTTTCTTCTTATATGATATATTGCTTATTATATTAAGTAGTGGCATTAAGTATTATGGTAATATGTAAGCTAATCTTTAAAATATATATATTTCACAAACAGTAGGAATTAATAGCAACTATTTTACAAAAATATAATGAAATAAAAATATTTATAATATTTATATTAATTAATAATTAACTACATAAATTATAATAATAGGAGTTTACGTCTTCAACCTTTCCACCATCTCTTGTTCTTACATTAGATTTGTAACTCAAAAAAAGTAACATTTAAGTAATTTCATCTTTCTTAATATATTTGTTTGGGTTTGCATTATTCAATTATTCATTGTTTTTTAGTTTTTCACATTTTCTTCTATTGAATCTTCTTGCTACAAAGAGGTATATATTTTTTATGTATTTTTTTCTTATAGATGTCTAAAATTCTTCATCTCTATCATTATCGTTATTCTATTTTTGTTATCTTTTCATCTGTCTTGCAATGGATTTGTAATATAAAAGCATCAAATTTCAAATAAATACTATTATATTACAATGCATGAAAATATAATAATTATAGAAAATATTTATTACGTTGATTAAATTTTCACCACATATCACAATAAATCACTTTAGATTTAACTAGTGTAATACTACCACATGACTTATTATATAGTTAGATCTTAACGGTAATAGGAATTTATAAAAGTAATATTTTTTACTAATGAAGTTTAACTTTTTTATTCTAATATATTTTCACTATGCATCGATTTATTTATTTATTTATTTATTTATTTATTTATTTATTTTATCCAAATTACCTTTCTTCTAGTTTCTAGTTTTCTACATAGCTAGCATATTCTAATTTTTGTATCACTACATTATTATACATAATGTCTATTTTTTTCAATGATTAATAAAATCTATTTTTTGAACTATACTTTTTATATAATTTAAATTTAAGAATTCAAGTCTAGTTGTATTTAAAATAACAGCAATGATCATTGTCAAAGTATATATATAATGTATACCATAATGTTTTCACATGACTTTAGCTTTAGGAGTGCCCTTTACCCACCAAAACGTGTGTAAACCACTAATTGCCTATGTTGATAAGACTTTAACGGACCCATTAAATTTTTTTTTTGTTTTTTTTAAATTATAGTATTAAATGTAGAATATTCATTAATTAATTTTATTGGTGAATTTTGAAAAAAAAAAGTTATATTTCTAGTGAAAATCTCTTTTTCTTCCATATATATAACTTGATCTCCACACTTTATTTAAAAATATTGAATCTAATAACACTCATAGTGAAATAAAACAATATCATTTTTTACCTTAAAGGGAACCTTCTCTTTGAGAAAGTGCAGACCTTAATTATTTTGTACAAACCTTCTCTATTTGTCTGTATGTTGAGAAGGTGCCATTTTAGAAATTAAGTTCCCTAAAATTAATGATTTAACTTGGAATATAAGCAAAGAATAATATAGTTTAATAATAGAAACTAAAGTGCATGATGGCTCAGAAAGACAGAAAATGGAGCATTTAATTAGTTGGAGCTATCTTATGAGTTTGACATGTCGGGAATAAATGATGTGAAGAGGTCCTACAAACACATGTACATGAAAGAGTAAGGAAAAGTATGTTCAACATGATATATGGAACCCACCATAACCTACAACATAATTCCCATTCTATATATATTGTGTAAGAAAAATCACATTGTATATATAGAGATATTATTTATTGCTTATATAGATCTAAATGAATTTGGTTTGACACAATGGAAACTAGTTACATGATTAGACATGTGTTATATCATATACATTCATGTATTATTAATATGCTGTCAAAATAATGTCTTATTTTATTAAAATAATCAAAATTGCTTTTATCACCTTATAATTGATTAGTCTATATTTAAATTACTTTCAATAATAAATGAATTAAACTACATTCAATATAGCATTCAGTTGGTTGTTAAGGGAGGATTTTCATGTAGTGGTTTGTTAAAGAAAGTAAAATAAAGATACAAACTTCTTCTCTCTCTTCTTTTCATTTGTTAACATATTTTCTTTTTGTAATTTATTAAGATCATTGATGCAAATTTCATATTTTAACTCGCCTTATATATTTCGGTTATCTAAGAACCGAAGCATATAATGGCGTGGTGACATATTTGCAATTTCAGACAACTTTTATACCTTGGTTTAGAAAAAATTTGAAACAAAACACAGTTATAGGTTTCGGTTAATAAAAATCCTGTGCCAAAAGCTAGCATATGCCTTGATTGTAGAGACCCGAAGCAAGAAACGTGCATATTTGGCCTCGGGTGACAGACGACTGGTGTCAAAATCAATCATATGTCTCGGTTATTAATTGAACCGAGGCCATATAGCTTATTTAGGGTTCAAAACACGAACCCCTTTTTTCTTTTTTTTCTTCCCCGCGCTCTCCATTTCTCTCTGCCACCGTCGTCGACACCAGGGGCGCTCGACCTTCGCTCCCCTTCTTCTCAGTCGCGACCCAAACAACCTCTGCGCGAGCACCCAAGGCCACTACCGACGACGTTGATCTTCCCCGAGTTGCGCTTCAACGCGTTTCCGGCAGATTCGTGGTGGTTCACGGTTGAACGCTAATGATTCAGATCTGCTATGGTGTGTGCTACAATGGTGGAAACGTGATGGAAGTGGAACTCCCATGGTGATTGAAAGTCCCTACAGGTTCGAGAATGGTGGTGCTTCTGGCGAGGTGGGCGTGGATGGTGAAGAAGTCGCATGTGCAATTTCAGATCTGGTTTGTGGATGCAGGTTAACGAAGTGTGGTGGACGAGATTTGATGCGAGAATGGAGCTTGCGTTTCTTCAATGGTGGATGATGGTTCAAATAGGTACTAGTGTTCTGCAACGAAGGAGGCTCGCGTTTCTAGTGGTTGTTGTATGGCTTCGGTTCAGGTGTTACCCGAGGTAGAAAAGCTCTTTATGGCTTCGGTTAACACACCCGAAACCAATAATATCCCCTTTTTACCTCGCCCCTATATGCCTCGGTTCTAAAACTGAGGCAGAATAGCAAAAACAACCGAGGCCAAAAGCCCTTACTACACTGGTGGATGTTTTTAAAAACTATTTGATTTTGCTATTAAGGCTGAGTTTATTTATATTTTCAAAAGGAAAGGATTTTTACTCAAGTAAAGATAGAGTTAGAGATCAACCTTACTTTCAACTTTGTTTTCGCTCAATTGAAGAAATTTTTTGTCTAACGAAAATATTACTTAAACTCAACACTTGGATCTATCCAAAATTCACTCAAATAAGAATTTTTTTGCTTAAGTGAACCATTTTTTCTCAAGCTAAAAAAATATTTCTTTTGTTTGTTTCTTTAATGGATTATATTTGAATGTTTATTGTAAATGTATAATAAATATTAGTTTATATGCAATACAAGAATATTCAGTATTAGTTGTCATTAAATAACATTAGTAAAAAAAGACATTACTAGAATTGGTCAATCTAACACTAACACAACATAAAATAAAGTGACCAATCACACTCTAAACGGGAACAAATTAACCAATAAGTAAAAGATAATAAAATCAAACATGAAATAAAATAATTTTTTATTAATATAAGTGTCGATTTAATCAATAATAAATAGAGAAAATAAATAAAAAATAAAAGTATTAATAAAATAGTGGTTCAAACCCACTCTAAACAAACAAAAAATAATTTCTTATGAATATAAGCATCGGTCTAACCCACACCAAATAGAGGAAATAAAGAATATTAAAAGTAAATAAGGTTAGTGTCACCTTAATGAACACTAACATTATTTGTTTTTAATATTTATATTTATTTAAGTTATTATTTACTAGTCAACACTATATTATATATTATAAATATGTGTGCGCTGGTGGGAACATGTATAAACCATAGATTAATTTTGATCTAATTATTTAGATTTTGTACCACCTTCTAGAAACATGTCAAGTGGTATATAAGGCATTCGAATGAAATAAAAGTTACTCTTTTTACCAACACTTACGACAAATATATTCCAAACCAAGTTCTCTCAACTCCTCTAAACTCAACTTTCTTTATGATCACGATAGTTGGTACACACAACAAGTGCAACCTTCTACACTAACCTCGGCTTTGTTAGAGGAATGTCTACATCTTCGGTTTGGAGCTGTTTGTCGATGTTGTAGAGGACTTTAATGGGGTTTGTGAGAAGGATCTTGCATTAACCACAACTTCTTGAGCTCTTCTCGCTTTCGTTGGAGCCAGAAGCTTAAGTGCCTCAATGATTTTTTGTGTGTTTTTGACACAATCAATGTGGGTGTGAATAGAGGAAAAATGAGAAGGCACTACTAAAAAAACTCATATTTCCTGCGAATTTTGTTTTGAATTTTTTTTTGTAGAAAATACTTACAAATTTTGTTCTAAAAAAAGTTTGCAGGAAATTGGTGCCATTTTTTTTGCAAAATATTTTGTATAAAACACTTTTTGTAACAAATTTTGTAGAAAATATTTACAAATTTTATAATTTTGTAGAAATAAATACCCACAAAGGAATTACTTGTCAATTAAGATTCTTAAAAAAATAGCAGAAAAAAATCTCTTCTTACAAATTTTTTTAATAAGAAAATTTTCATATAATATGAAAATTTTTAATAATAAGGAATGCATGAAGTTGGGTTTCGTGAAAGTAATTGAGAACAAAGTTAAGCTATAACATTATTATTTTTAAAAAATTATAATGAGCATCACCTAAATATATATATATATATATATATATATATATATATATTTTAAGCATGAATCTAATCAATACAATTAGTAATAAATAAATTAATGATTTTTATATTAGAGTGGGTCAAGTTTACACTTCTAGCATTGATTTCTTTAACCGACCCAAAACTTCATAACTTCTAATGATGGAGGACAATCGTAAGGATAACTTTTCATTTTTGGATTGAATCTTTTGGAACAATATGTTGGTTTATAAAAAATAAATGCAATAAACCTACACATAATTAAATAGTTCTCAATATTTCAAAGAATTAATTCTATACATAACTTCTTTCAATTATTTACTTAATTTTAATTTTTTTTTATTTTGTTATCTTTGTAAAATTAAAATATTACTGGTATTTATACATTTACATTTTATATATCATGACATGTATATATTCTTAGTCATAGATCTAATTAATTAAATCACTTTAATACTTTAACTAATAATATAATAATCCTAACATATTTAATTATTATTATTATATATATATATATATATATATATATATATATATATATATATGACCCAAATTGCTAATACACTATTTGTAATTTTTCTTATAATGATATTTAATTGATTTATAATTTTGTTTAAAAGTTGTATAATAATTAAAGAACTCTCATATATTTCAAACATGCAAATGCTACTATCATTCGAATTTTCATTTATAGAACATTAGTAATTTTAGATAAAATCTCATTGAAAATTGATTGCAAACCATTTTGGTAAGAAGAAAAGAAGAAATTATAATAACAACTACTATAAAGAAAACGGATATTTCTATAAATAATTTTATATCATTTGTTTTAAATACTTTATTTATGAAGAAATGAATATCTTTTTCCTTTCTTCATTTACATTTTATTTTTATTTACTTACATAAAATTGAGAATTTATTTTAAAAAAAAAATCATGGTAAATATTAGTATATATTAAAACATGAATTGATATCTCAAAATACATCAATTATTTATCATTACATAAAAAAATATTATTAAAAAAATAAAAATAAAAAACATGAAAAATGAAATCAAACTCATAAAAAAATACATAACAATAACGATAAACTAAAAAAATCTATGAGTAAGAAATGTATACCAAATAAGAATTTAGAAACAATGTAAACTACATCTTAAGGAGCAAATCTATGAGTATCAAATCAACCCATTTTCAAAGTGAATAAACAATAACGGGACGGTGCCTACCTCGGGACAGACACTGTTTCGGTTGGTACCCCACTTACAATTTTAAATTTTAAATTAAGTTTTTTATTTCAGTTATGTTTTATTATTATTATTATTATTATAAGTTTCATGATATAATAAGTAATTTATTAAAAGGGGTTATCCTTTCTGTTCAAAAGTTTTTAGAATATGATTATTTTCGACAATCATTCTTCTACTTTTGTTATACACTTTTTCACTCATCTCATTACCTTTATTTGTTCATACTTGCTTTTGTTATTAACACATACACACTTTCTCTCACAGTCTTTCAAAAAAAAAAAAAAAAATTCAAGCTTATTTTAAGTTGTTAATTTGGATAGCTATAAAAATTTCTACATGTGAATTCGTTCAGTTTTATTATATGAATTGCATATATCAAAAGTTTGTTCATGTAATGTATGTTATTTTACAAATATTAGATCATTATCTTTGTTACGTTATACATGTGTTTTATAAAATTTAAAATATCACATTTGCTCTCTTAAATAAGGGAGACGTTATAAATGTAAAAATGTAAAAAGAAAAAAAGTATGAATGCAATTTAAACAAATTTCAGGAGATGTCATTGTAATTTCCTTCATAAATAATTGTTCTTAAGAGTTTGTTTGGAAGTAAATTCTCCATAAAGTAGAAGATAAAGTTAAAGAAAATAAACTTAATTTCTTATAATCTCAAAATGGTTTATATATAAATTAAAAATAAAATAGATTTTAGAAAGCTTAATAAAAATGAATTTTTCAAAATTATTTTATATATGCTAATTTTAATTTATAAAAAAAAAATTAGTTACATTTTACTTTTATTATTTTGATCACTAATAGTATTTTTTTTAACAGGAACGGATCTTAGAAAGTCTATGAGTCTTAATTTCTGTATATGAAAATTGATATGTAAATAACTTTTTTTAATTTTAATATATTTATATATTTGATATCCTCAAAATTTTTATACATATATCATAATACTCCAAAATATTTTCTGAACATCCACCCTATTTTTTAAGAAATTTGTATGAACAAACCCATAAATTTCTCTTACAACTTGCGAAGCATTCGGCAATTATAAAAGAAATAAATAAAAAATATGGAACGGACAAGAATTTTCAGAGTGTTTGTCCAAACAAACCCATAGAGAATTATCTTATAAATGAAAGAAGGCATAAAATATGGAAGATAGAGAAGATATTTGAGGCTGTGTTTATCCAATCAAACCATAAACAATTATTTCTCATAAGTTGTTTACGATTGTATCAATTATTATAAAATAAAAAAACTTGCCAATAGAATTTTTCATTCAAAATATTTCATTCAATTTTTTAACAGCTAACATATTAGTTATATAAAGAAAGTTGGAGACGATATAACATAAAGAAAATCACTAATTATTATCGGTTTATATTTTTTTTATTTTCTCTTTATTTTATAGTTTTTTTTTTATAATTTTTAGGGTTAAATATATTTTTTGTAAAAATCATTTTAGTAGTTTAAAAATAATAAAATATAACACTTCATCATAATATTCAAAAACATGTAATTTAGTGTATAAAGTATATTAATACAATTTTACAAAATATATGACTATAAAATATAATGTTTATATGCTAAAACTAAACCAAGACTACCTTATACAAGACTAATTACTTACTAAAGCTTCCTGAGACATTTCACTACTTTAACCGGTGACTCCTCATTCTCTAGAAGTGTCTCTACACCTACAACTTCATCACCTTCCAACAAATAGGCGATCATTGCAAAAGAAAGATACAAACAACACAAGAAAGCACAAAGCACACAAGGGTAAGCTAGTGAAATTAAAAGAGTCAAACAACAATCAAATCATTTTAAGACTAGCAGCATGAAACACCTAAGCATATTAGACACTCTAACTCAATTATCCATATGCATGTACTAAATTGGATTCACTAGAAACTTGCACTTGTAGTGGCCTCTACTGCTATGTAGTGTCATTGCCAATGGATTTCACCCTATCACACACAAGGTTAATCCATAATCATCTAAGTTCATTATTAGACTAGAACTCCTTGCTACTCTTACCACATGAACCATTCTACTCTATATGAGTCTGAATGATCATTAGAATGTTAAGATGTAACTTTACTTGAATCAATAAATCAGTACATACAATATATTACAACCAAAGGAATTTATCCATAAAATTCTCTTATCTTCCACATGTTATCTAAAAAACAATCACATATTGTACAAAAACATATCAAGTCAAGTCTCAATATAACAACATCAATCATGCACAAGCATAGATATAAATGAAATTATCAAAAACAAAAAACAAAGGGATTGGCGCCCAATGGTAGCACTCAACGCCAAGACTCTCGTAAAATGCAACACTCAATGATGGGTAGCTGGCGCTTAGCATCCTAGAGCTGAAGTTCCAGACTTGTAGAGTCTCACTTGCCGCTCAATGGTAACGCTCAACTTCAAAGCTCTCGTAAAATGCATTGCTCATGGTACATCCAAAGAACAACAATTTGGAGAAAATTGAACATGTGCAATTGACTAATTGAGCAATTTTGCTTCAGTGTTTTTGATTCCAAATGGTTTAAGAAAGTTCAAAACTGATATCCAATTACTAAAAAAAAATTAAACTTTTTTCCCAAATCAAGACCAAGCCCAATTCAAACAAGCAACTCAATCAAACAACTCATTCAATTCAACATGCAACATCACAAAACAAGATAATCAGTTCACACAAAAATTTAAATGAAAACCTAACTTCCCTTACCTGACCAAGTAGCTCACAAGACCCCAACACTCTAAGAACTCCAAACTACCTCCAACCACACAGGATGTTCTATCTACATATAGAAACATCACAAGAACGACCATGACCTACTATTATGATCACTGATCAGAAAAGACTTAAATTGATGATTAAAAGCTCACATGTAACCAAAAGAAGGGTCACATGTAGGGATGGCAAAAATACTCGTGTTTGCAGGTATCTGCGAATAAAATCTACGATGGATAATTGATACCCTCTGCTATTTGTTACCCGCAGGTAGTGGATATTATATTATTCGTACCCGCTTGTACCCTTGTTAACCACAATAAATTAAAATTAGAATTTAATTTATGTTTTATTAAGTTAAATTTAATTAAAATTAAAATATAATTTATATTTAATTAGATTAAATTAAATTTTATATTTATATTTAATTTAATTTATATTTTATATTTTATTGTAATTTTATTTAAATTTTATTTTAAAAAATATAAAATACCTTTTTTTTTATATATTTGCAAGTACCCGTAGGTTTTAAAATACCCATAAATAGTTTTTTAAAACGGATACCTAGAGGATAAACAGGTGGATAACAGGTGAATTTTTTTGTTGCGAGTCAGGTTGTAGGTAGGCAAGTGCCCGACTCGACTTGTTGCCATCCCTAGTCACATGCAAGCCAGGACAAAAAGACCCACAAGAAAGCGAGCAGGAAATAACTTACACGGTTGAAGAAACTAATCGATCCAAATTGAAGAGCTTGCCGCAAGGATCACTCCTACGGTCTCAAATCTTCAATCAGATGACCAAAAAACGAGAACTCTTAAGAGAGAAGTCAAAGAACTCTAGAAAAGTGATTTATAGAGATGATATATTTTAAAACAATAAAACTCGTTTATAACAATTTTATTTATACTAAAACCTTTTAATATTAAAATAATCGACTATCACTATTTTTAAAACTATCAATTTGAAAACATTATTTTCTAGGATTTTACATTTTTCATCTCTAAATTATTTTTAAAAATTATATTCTGTCTTTAAACTAAACTATATACATATTTTGTCTTTGATTTTTTAAAAATAATATAAAATATCTTTCCTAAAATATAATATGTGAAGGTTATATTATAATTCAGTATGAAACTTAATTTATCAATGAAAAATACTTTATACAATACATTGGTCAAACAACCAAGAGCAATGGAACCTCACAACGATAGTAATTAAACAATCAACTTAAAAAGACCTTTACTTTCATTAACATTAAATAAAAATATTAAACTTTTGTTTTGGAATAAAACCTTGTTGAAAACCAATTTTAAGAAAGTTAAATAATAATTAAATGCATTTTACAATATTGTTTGTAACACCCCAACATTCACCTTACTAATTTAAATTATTACATAATTGACAAAAAAAACATAAATCAACATATAAGTATATAAAATGCCCACAAATATTTTTTTTAAACGGATACCTAGAGGATAAACGGGCGGATAACAGGTGAATTTTTTTGTTGAGAGTCAGGTTATAGGTAGACAAGTGCTCGACTCGACTTGTTGTCATCCCTAGTCACATGCAAGCCAGGACAAAAAGACCCACAAGAAAGCGAGCATGAAATAACTTATATAAAATGTATCTAAAAATCCTCCACAAGAAAAAATAAATAAAACTTTTGAAAGATAAATAATACTTCATCAACTAGGAGGATCTATACAATACAAAAAGTATAAACCTAAATAAGAACTACTCTCTCTAGAAAGACCATTTGTAGTCCTATTACTTCACAACTATCCCATTTGCATTGTCTTATCCTACAATCATTGCAAGTGAACAAACCACAACACAACAGACAACAAAGTAAGGTAGTACAAATTAAAACTTATAAGTTCTAAAGAAAAGAAAACTTATTTAAAAAGTACTAAAATCACTACATAACATCGCATCAAGCATAAAATTTGTACTCAAACACAATGGCTCTTATGGCCCATTCATATACCAAGAACCAATAGACTCGACCTTTGGAGGACTAGTGTATTGACTCAAATCTTGAGACCATGCACCTATCATTGCTCATTCACTCTTGCCTCACAAGAATTATAACTATAACATGTTTGGGTCTCTATTGGATCCATTGAGCATGACAAAGTAAATTTTCCATCTCATGAGCTCGACTTTGGTCGACTCACTCTAGATATGAACCTCCCTCAAATCTCATTTCAGTACTTGTCGTCAATACACCCCATAAAAAACCAACTCGCATAATATATTCCCACCTTAGGAATAACTACCCCCTCATTTTATTCATATACATCTTAATTCATAGAAACATACCAAATTGTTAAACACAATCACAAAAAAATAGATAAAGAACAACATACCACATAAAACAAGGTAGTGCCCAAAGGTACTAGTTCACGCCCAACGCCATGGACCCTTGGAGCTCACTGGTAGATGATCACCTAATGGTGCCAAGGTAGTGCCTCAATGCCTTAAACCCCTAAAGGTCACTGTAAAGTGAGCATCCATCGGTGCAAAGGTAATGCTCAACGCCCTAGCCCTTGGAGCACTCTGACTTTGATTTTTCGAAGCAACGCCCTATCCCCACTAGCCAACACCATATCAATAACCAATGAAAAATAGGTATCTCAGATTGTGTAATTACTTGTAATAGGACTTCTATTCCTTAATATACACTTTATTTATACCAAATAAGTTCCAACAGGTATCATTAACAACTAATTAATTACTCAAATTTACATACTCATCCTCCATTCGATTCACAATTCGCTTTTAACAAATAAAAAAATATCATATAATTTAGAAACATTTCACATTTACTCATCTCGAATTAGTTTCAAATCAACAAAATCACAACCAAACACTCACATAGTCTCGATTTGAAACCAATACACAAGTTAAAACATATATGAGTAAGTATAAAATTACTACTAACTTCCATTACCTCTTATAGAGTTCTTTTTGTCTCACAATATGCTCTAAAAACACAAAGAGGGTTTAGATTAATGATCCAAGCAATATCCTTAGAATTATAACATAACAAGGACTCTTAAAAAAAATTCTTATTAAGATCTGATAGGGAAAACAACAACACAAACAATATACCAGAGAATGCAGCGGATATAATTTCCCTAACTTGCAAGAATCTATGAGGAGCAACAATCAAAGAACAGCAATAATAAATCACCACAATTACAAATAAAAGTACCAAGATTTTTAACGTGGAAAATCCCTCAAATTAAGGGTAAAAACCACGAGTCATCTAAACCAAATAAATAGCTGCACTATGATCAACAAGAGTACAAAAGAGTCTCAATCAATAGCACAAATTAGTGCCAACACCCAACCAAATAGCAAAGCAACAAAGCTTTGAAATAGAGAAGAACAAGATAAGAAAACCTATAAAATCACTACTGCAGTGCGAAATTAATATCTCCCAACTCAGACCTCTTATCAACGATCTGACCGGTCAGAATGAAGAACAATGTGTTCCAAACCTGTTGTAAAATTTTCAGCCCGATCCAACGGTCAACGAATCCGCAGTGCTGATTTACGGTGACAGCTCTATGAAAAATGTGAACAGATTTTTCTCTCTACCTCTCCCTCTATGTACTGACTTAAGAATAGGACAAAAATTAAACTTACTCTATTTGAAAAATGAATCGATTAGATGTGTTGTCCTTGACGCCAAAATCACTAAGGTATGTTTAGATCTTGAAAGAGATGAAAGATAGAATTAGAATTATAGAAAGGATAAAAAAAGTTAAAAATAAAAGGGTTATAAAGGCAAAAACTTGATTATCATAAAATTTTATTTATACGTAACTTTATTTAATAATAAAATATTTGAGTGTTCATTTTTAAAAAATATTTTTTCTACTCTTAACCATTCTATAGGATCTCACATTTTTTTTGTCTAGAATTTTATTCTTGAGAATCTAATATTGTATGTAAGAAAACAAAAAATCTCATATTAAAGAAAAATGACTAATCACCACTTATGGTGCATGTTTCATATAAAGATCACTTATAACAAATTTTTAAGTTTTGGTCAAGAAAATAAAACTTGAGACTATTACGATAAATTGTTTGGTAAAGTCAATGAATTAATACATTTTCCTATAAATTGCTCATACATAATACAATGAGTTTGTTATCAGATCATAACTTTTTTGAAGTACCAAGTGGTAAATTCGAAGCTTATATTATCGCATTATATGAAGAGAATGTCTCTTTCAATTTCAGCTTTCGTGGCATAATTAGTGCAGAGAATATGGAATATGAAATTGTAGACTAACGGGAAAATATGAAAATTTTAACTCGTTTACTAATGGAAATGTTGAAAAGGACAAGCCCCATCAATTATTATATATATATATATATATATATATATATATATATATATATATATAATAGCTAATGAATATGTTTTTTATTTTCACAATTAATTTGACAATTTTGAATTGAAATTTTATTCTTAGCAAATAATTTCTTCCACCAATAGCACCATAAAAGGATCATGTGCAATTCAAATGACACATAAAAGAAAAGGAAATGACTATGCAAGTGGATCATTAAAAACAAAGGGACCAAACAAAGAGAACATTTCTCAATCATAATTTTAATAATAGAACGAAGAGAACATGTGGTTGCAAACTTTCAATTTTATTATGTCATGTTGATAAGAATAATACACTTCCCTTTAGGATTATTTTTTGCAAATCAAAAGTCTTTAGAATATGTTCCTTATATTTCTCACTTGGAATGTAACTAGATATTAAAATGGACAGAATAAAATAAATATGGAAAAGGCTATTTATGGAACATAAAAAATTGAAAAAAAGAGAGAATGTTTTCGTATTTTCGCATACTTTATTATAATTTTAGCGTCACATTATCTTTATTAACCTGGCTTTTTGTCAACTAAAAATTGAGTATTAAGTTTTGAAATGTAATGGCGGATATTCAAAATATATTTTGAGGTGTCAAAATTTTCTTTTATAACTGTATATAAATTTGAAGGGCAAAATATATAAAATTAATTAAAATTAAAAATAATACTTTTATTTATATGTTATTTTTTTGTTTGTTTAAAAAAAAATGGAGGTCAAAACCCAAAAGTTCCATAATGGACAAACAAGCTCCACCACGGTTGAAATGATAAGATTATAACTTAACATGTTATTAATCACTGAGTTAAATTCTTTAGCATCATTCAATATTGTAACTATTTTATAATAATTTAAAATAAATAATTATAACTATTGAATTTTATAATTAAATATTTAATGAAAATTACTTTTAAAGAATAAATTAATTGGGGTGGTATCAATTTTTACAATTTGAAAAATTATGTAAAATATAACTATAGTGTTCGTTGTAACCTATAAATATAATATAAAGGTATTATAGTATTATTTAGCTAATTCTTGAAATTTATAAATATGATACTTGGGTAGTTTATTTTCATAAAACTTTTATTTCTTTATCACCATTATCATTGAATTCTTTTTTTTTTAAAGGAAATAAACTCAAACTCTATTGACTTTTAGATTCGAAAGAAGTAGTAGGAAGATGACAAAATAAGGAGAGACTTTATCTGATTAGATTTGTAAATAGGCAGGTCCTAAACTATTTAGTTTTAGGAATTTCTCTAGAAAAAGATTTTTTTTTTCTTTTAGGATTTTTTTAAAAGGTTAGGGAAGGTAACATTCAAAGGTAAAAAACTAGGAAGTATAGTATGCAATTGTTGTAGTGATTGTAATGTGTTATGTTTGTTTTGAAACTTTAATTTTGTATTGTTTTGTAAGTTTAAGTCATTGCTTGGTTGTTGTTGTTAGGATTTTTGAAAATATGAGAGATATGAGATATATGAGAGATATATATGATATGTCAAACGGAGGAACATGTTGTTGTATTTTATTGATATACCCTATATATAGATCAAAATATAACAAAATATCAAGTATATATTTAGAATATCACACTCCTAATCTAAAATAATAACTAATTTTTAAGAATGAAACATATCTCTAAAACTGAAATATTTTCTAAAAACTATTTTAAATAAAAAAGATATTAAGTAATATTCTTCAACAGTTGTTGGTGATGTGAGGGGTGGAAACCTTACTTTGTTGGGGGTAAAAATGATGGTCTTCTCCCTTTTTGCCTAAACAAAGTATGATAATATTGTGATGCCCCAAAGTGATGCAATTTTGCTCAAACGAAAGTGTGGGGTGTTGATGTGACTCAAGATAGTGCAATTTTTGTTTAAGAGAAAACAATTCAAAACAATAATTAAAAAAAATAGCACACATGAAAATAGTCCAATAGAAAGGGAGTCAATTTCTCCCAATTTTCGTTCAAACGATCAGAGTGTCACTCAAGCAAAATCTTTTCAAAATTGTTGAGTGTTTTTGGACTTATATCAAGGTAAAATTTGGGTAGTTATGTTTTTGTAGTTTGATATAAGTGATGTAAGATCAGGTAAAGTCAAAGGTTACTATTCATAATCAAGTAAGATTTGTTGGTGAAATGTACAATACCCAAAAAGGTACAACTTGCATTTAGTGAAGGGTTGTCAAAACGGACCAACCCAGCCCGTTTAAGCCCGACTCGACCTTGGCCCACAAAAAATGGGTCAAGTCGGGTGGCCCACCAAAGGAAAACAAATTAAGACATGTACCAACCCCACATAGGGGAGAGTTGCGGGCTAGTAGGTTGATCTGCCAGCTTTGCTCTTTTTTTTTTTCTTTTTTTGATTTCATCCTGGAGAGTAGTTTGAACATCATTATCCCTTTTGCCCCTTAACCACAACCTTGGTTCCATTTGGAAGGATAGGGCAAATTTTCTCTAAATATGTAAGAGCATGAGATTTCTCCAAAGCTAGAATAATACCTTCAAGCCGAGAAAGGTTGCAGAATACAAAAGACCTCAACATGAGACACAAAAATAAGATAATAAAACAAACAACAACACAATTGGCAACACAAACAGTTCCAGAAATCAGGGTAATTCGTTCAATAGATCTAGAAATTGAAAAATCAAGCACCCGCAAGCAATCAATTAGAAAAAAAATCTCCAACAACAATTTGGCGGCAACTATCACGACTTCCATAAATCAAAGCAATTTCTTAACCAGAAATTAGGGAAACGACAATTAGGGCAAGGCCAATCAATCATAGTAACACCTTCAACACCAATTGCGGCAAATTGAAATTAGGGTAACTGAATTCGAAAATTAGGGTAATGAAAATCACAAATTAGGGTTGGAAATAAAAAAATTAGGGTTGAAAGTCACAAATTAGGGGCGAACTTGTTCATGGTGGTCGCACTTTGTCAGAACTGCCACTGTCCAACGCGGTTGGCGCATACTCGCGTGGTGGTTGCCTTAAATCGAGTGGTCGTTATTGTTGTGCTGCTTCAAATCTCGTTGTCGTGTTGTGTGGTGGCTGCGTTCGTTGAGTGTATCATGGTGGACGAGTGGCCGACATTGAGGAAGAAGAACAGAGAGGACAAGAAGAGACGAGAGGCGAGAGGAACTCGCAGGTGGGTGGTTTCCTTCTAATGCATTGCATTTGGGTTGGGCTACATAAGTAAACTAAACTGAAGAAACACAAACACATGGGCTACACGTGACTTTTAAAGTCAAAGCGGGTTGCGGGTTAGCCTGTTTTGGCCCGCGGGTTGGCTCGTCGGGTTGGTGGGTTTGACGGGTCGGGCTAGTATGAGTTAGCAAGATGGATTTTCTGTCTCGGCCCATTTTGTTTTGGGTGGGTTGGCGGGTGTAACATCCCCGTAAGATATTACTTAATGTAAAATAAAATACAATAGAATAAAATGAAGTAAAATAATTTCCTCATTTATTTATTAAACCATTTCCCAAAAACGCGGGAAATTTTAAACTTTAAACATTCACAATAAAATATTAATAGTCAAAATAACACAAAATTCGTCTTTACAATTAAAATCCAAATCCATGAAAGCTGTAATCAAATTACATAGAAATTAAGTAAAACATTTATAAATTCCCCTCGTACTCTAAGCCCACTCTCCGCCACTAAGCGTCTCCTGGCCCACCTGAAACATCATCTGCTCCCGGATAACAAGTTACCCGATCATCGCCATACACAAACAAATAGGGTGAGCTATGCACATATAAGTAAATAAATATGAAATAACCCCCAGCCCATTTATAATTATTTATTTGTTTACAAAACACCCCCTTTCCCACACTCATAACCAATATGAGTTCATGCATGTACTCTAAATATGGGATTTCATGTGCTTCCACGACCCTCCTCGCTTGTGGTCCAACCTACAAGCCTATCCCGCTTGTAGTCCTGCTTCAACGACTCTCACGCCCGTTCATCCGAACTCCTCGTTCGGACCCGAACATGCATACCTGTCTTTCCTACTATGAACTCCCTCGCTCATAGCATTCCCAAGTTGAGCATGAAATGAACTCCCTCGCTCACTCATCCCTAGAGATGGCAAATAAACTCGTCCCCGTGGGTATTGACCGAACCCGTCCCCGTTTTGACGGGGAATCCCCGCATTGACTGGGTATGGGTATGGGTATGGGGAATCCCCGACTTTTTCAGTTGGGTATGGGGATGGGTATGGGGATGTACATATACCCGCCATAA
>Ga0214544_1007085_pt1 | contig 20050 bp, 10 predicted proteins | sample CNSS3metaG_FD_160074 | JGI IMG/M metagenome (GOLD analysis project Ga0214544, IMG submission 160074) | Root nodule microbial communities from cowpea collected in UCLA plant growth center, Los Angeles, California, USA - CNSS3 | ecosystem: Host-associated > Plants > Roots > Nodule | place: USA... | reverse complement strand
GAGAATGGAGATATGGCGGGGACGGGTATTATGGCGGGGATATGTACATCCCCATACCCATCCCCATACCCAACTGAAAAAGTCGGGGATTCCCCATACCCATACCCATACCCAGTCAATGTGGGGATTTCCCGTCAAAACGGGGACGGGTTCGGGCAATACCCGCGGGGACGGGTTTATTTGCCATCTCTAGATATGTGTAATTTCTTTAATAATTATAAATGTACTAGATTATGTATTCATTTTTATTGAATTAGTCACAATAATATTAAATATATAAATTTTGAGTATATTATTTTGGCTCCCCAAAATATTTTGGTGAAGATCCGCCATTGCGTATCCTAATAAATAAGATAAAAGAGAAGGGGAATTTCTTTATGCACCTCCATATACATTCTAAAATTTCAATTTTTTTTTCTGAGTTCCAAAATACACAATCGAGATACAATCCACGATACATAATACAGAGAGAAACAATTGTATCTTAAATTATGCATATCAAAATAAAAAATAAAAAAATCTTTCTCAGATTGCATGATCCAGAATATCTTTTAGGAAGAAGAAGGCAAAAAGTGAGGCAAGTAACCGACGGAGGAAAAAGAAAGTGATGAGAGGGGATGATCGATGGTGAAGAAAAAAAAAGGCAAATGATATTTTAACTACTAAATTGTGACAATTTTCTCTTACAACATAATGTGTCATTTTCTAAGTGATTTTAAAATATTGAAAATGAGAAAATAAAAAAATGGAAAATTACTTTAAAAATGACACATAAGATTTTAAGAGAAAGTTATTAAAATTTAGTAATTAAAAAATCATTATCCTTTTTACAATAATCATCATTGCAACAATGGTGTGATCTGCCAAGGACTTTTACAATAATCACGTCTAAAAGTTGACTTCAACATGTAGATACAATTAAAACACAAAGTTTTGATAAATTAGGACTAGAAAATAAGAAAAATTTTCAAACAAATATTAAACAAAGAGTACATAAATTAAATCAATAAAATACTTTTGTAAAAGAAAGATCATTATCACACAGAAAAATTAATATAAATGAAACATAATTATCTAACATTACAATAATTAAACATGGTACATAAATAATTGACGATAAAAAAACACACCAAACAAAACATAAAGAAGAACTTAGTTGCTTTAAGTCAGCAACTAGAGATAACAGACATAATAGAATAATCAAAAGAAAAAAACATATAAACATGTAAGGCGATTGATTGACGAGGTATTGGAGAGGAGGTAAGACATTCTAAGACTGTTTTATCTGCCAGATAGAGCAAATTGTTTGAACAAACGAGAGAAGAAGGACAACAATTGCAGCAATGGTAGCAGCGGTTTGCCAAGGACTTTTACAATAATCACGTCTAAGAGTTGACTTCAACTTAAGACGACGACTTTTGTACGAAGTATCCAAGTCCTGCCACAGAGAAACATAATCAGAACTAAAATCCTTGAGAACAATATTTCTGCAAAGACGTTTAGTCCTTTCAGCCGCAGAATCGCTGTCCCCTAATAAGTTCTTCATAACTCCCGCTCTAACCAGTATATCCACATCCTTAGCCGTGTTTACCAAGTATTGTAGAACAAGAGCATACTCTGTAATGTAGGCATCATCAGGATAATGAAACTGCTCCAAAGCCACCATGTTGCGAAACAAAAGTTCAGTACCATCATCCACTGTGAATCTTGGTATTTTAAGAACCTGTCTCGAAAAACTCAAGTTTAGATAGCACTTACTTTTGCAGCTTTCAAACCTTATACCTGCTCCTGACAACTTAGTAACACTAGGAATATGCGGCCATTGGCTGGTCCTTGTAGTTTGTTTTCTTCCACATAAGTGAAAAGTTCGTAACAAATCCGTGAAGTGATGACATGTGATAAAATTAGGAGACAAATCCAACCTATTGAAAAAGTCAAAGTATTGAAATGTAAGAAGGATGAGTGGAGGGATGTTATTGTTACCATCGCCAACAGATAGATAGAAGAGATCGTGAAGAACAAAATAAGGAAGTTGGTTTTCGAGCAACACCAAATCATATAATATCATAATTCCAAACCATGGTGTGGAAAGATACTTGTTATATGTACCACAGTGAGTTGTCCAGAAGAGTTCCAGTATAAAACCCGAATCCACACAAATTATCTCTACCAGTTCCTTTGGGCTGAACTCAAGAACGTCTGAATAGCATTGACGAATTTGGAGCTCCTTACCTGCTATATAGTGGATCCAACTTTCCATACTTGTGTTGGTTCGTTCAAGAAATGACTTGCAATACGTTACTTTATGTCTTTCCATGTTCTGAAGATGAGGGTTGTTATGGTGATAAGGGCCTATGGAAACAACCTTTGGAGTGTAAGCTTCGTGGTTGAGTTGACGAATAAGTAAAGGTACTCTATAGATGGAGCACTCTTCAGTTACGGGTGGGTTTGCGTTCTCCAGCATTCCTTGAACATGGATCACAACATCATCCATGTTCATCATTCTATTCCTCTAAATAATCGAACTCTGTCTCTCACCCTAGACACTTTTGGTACAAGTAGACCAAGATATAAATGTAACGTGTGGTCGATTACAAACAAAGAGAATGGAGATAAATATTAAAGTTGTTTGGTGTAGAGAGACATATATATATTCTGTTTAATGTAGTTTCAACGTAATGAATTATGTAAGTAACTTGTTCTACAATCCTCTAGGATAATCATTACCTAAGACATTAGACATTATTAGTATAATTTTTTTTTTTGTCAAAAATAAATTATTGTCAGTGGACTTTTTTCTAAATTTAAACTTAATGTAACAACTTGTAATTTTCCATTTTTGCAAAATATATTATCTAAATGATATTTATAAGTGTTAACTACTTTTTAAGAATTACATGAAATTTTTGTATCTCTTAATTTGTAATTTTTTTCTCTTTCTCACATATCTTTGACAAAAACATTTGAAGCTCGCATTCAAACTTCACTTTATCCGGTAGTCTTAACAAAACTTGGATTCAAAATTTTAAAAGCTTGGATTCAAATTATTTTTCTACAATTTCTTAACTCTTATTGTACTTTATAATTAATGTTTTTCTAATAATCTAATGCAGAAATACATATGTGGAGGAAGATTGGTACCTGGGTTTCATGCTAAGTTATCTTATTGACAATTATTGTTCTAGTTATATAATCTTTTGCATCTTAGTATGAATTTTCTTCTGAATGTGCTATTTTAGCATGGCTATTCTCTTTAATATTCATATAAATTTAGTTCATCTTTTATTTTATTGTTTGTTTTTGTTATCTCTTTGTATATATAATTAGTTTTAAATTGGTCTAGTTTAAGTCCAAAAGTCTAAATTTAATGCAAACAAACTATCACATGCAAAAAAAAAAAAAATGTGACTGTGACCGTTTACATTTGTCCATCTTCTTTGCATACTTGTTGTGAGCGCTGAAAACGGCAAGTGTGGTTCTTTTTAACTAAGTTAATGACATCAAAACAAAATGATGATGCATCCCTGTTTATCCCCTAATAATTTTTTAATTTACTAAAGTTCATCCATGATTGGTGATAGTATTTGACCAAAATTTTGTTCTACTTTTCTTCATAACGGTCTATTGTCATGCTAGCGTAGGACAAATACGTAGCTATCGTGTTCGAATTAAGCACCGTCATATAATAATACATGAAGCTGATATCATAGCTTATTGTCAAAATGGCTTTTAAGGTGTTGATTGCGTTAGTTAGCTGGGTCAGATCATACATTACCATTATTTTCTACTTTGTTGCGGAATTCAAGATTACTATATTATTGGTCAAATATGGTTTGAAGTCATTACAAATGTTTTTGGCTAAAATATGGCTACAGATATTTTGCTACAATTTTACTGCATTTATGACACAAATAAGTATCAAGTTTAAATATCAAATTAATCTTTTCTTGTCTATTAAAATTTATAGAATAGTATTATTAGTATGATCTCGGTAGAGCTGTCAAAACGGGTATTTCGGTCCGACCCGACTCGACTCACCACGAGTTAATGATTTAGTGAGTCAACCTAACTCGGCTAACTTTTTAGAAGTCAAAAAAATTCGAACCCGACATGGCTCACCACGAGTTGATGCGTTAAATGGGTTCACTTAATTAAAAAAAATATAATTTTTTATTTTTTTTCAGTCAAAACTAAATTATAATTCTAATTAAAATCTAAATAAACTTTAATACAATCTTAAAACAAACCAAGATAAAAAACAAGATCACATGACCCAAATGTAAAGTCCAACTTAATAAAAAATATTGTGTGACCCTTTTATTTGCGGGCTGACTCACCAACCCGGCTCACCACGGATTCAACCCGGGTGAGCTAGGTTCTATGAGTCAGGTCAAAAATCAACCCGTATTGAAGTTTGTAAAAAAATTTCAACCAAATCTAGCCTGAACCTAGAGTAAGCCGGATTGACTCGCAAATTCCAATCCATTTTAATCGCTCTAGATATCGGTGCAATACTGTAAGTGATAGGAAAACATTAATTTTAAACGAAAATTTTATATGACAATTTTCTTTATTCATATTATTATTATAAAAGGATTTAATATAATAAATTAAAATAAAATCTTATAATAGTAAAAATACGATATTACAGAATAAACAATAACACGATATTAATAATAATAACAATTTGAAATCCCTTATAAAGATAAAATGTTGATAATATGCTTCTTAAAGACATTATCTTTATTTCACAACTCTGCAGTCCGAGGGATTAACTACATTAGATTAGATCATCTTCTGCATAAATATTCTTTAAGAGCATCACTAAAGCTTTATGCTTAGCAATGATAAGAATAATCAGATACAACACTCCAAGTGAAAAAACCATTGAAACACCGAAATTGAAATGATTAAAAAAACACTCACAACAATTAGCATTGTAACAATAACTGAACTTACCAGGTCTTCAAGACAAATCTATTCTTGCGGTATCACACTCATAATAGAACACACTGTTTGAATCACAGAGAGAACAAGAAGAACAATCGCAGCAATAGTAGCAGCAGTTTGCCAAGGACTGTCGCAATAATCACGTCTCAGAGTGGATTTCAGCTTATTAAAAATATTATGATAAAAACCATTCAAGCCATGGCTCACACTCCAGTAATTTAAATTCATGTTTGACTGTGTAATATTTTTGCCGAGACTATTGAACAGATTGACCACAGAATCAGTGTCTCCTGTCCAATTCACCAGTACTTCCTGTTGGACCAGTGTATCCACATCTCTGCTGGTGTTTATAAGAAAGTCCAAAAGAGAAACATAGTCTGTGATGTAAGATTCATGAGGATAGTGACACTGTTCCAAAGCCACCATGTTCCGAAACAAAACTTCCGTACGATCTTCCACTTTCAACTGCGGCATTCGAAGAACTCCTCCTGAAAATTTCAAGTCTAGCAAACAGACGCTGTCAAGAACCTTAAAGTGGACACCTGCTTCTGACAACTCATTAGCAGTAGGAACATGTTTCAGCAATTTAGTAGTCCTAGGAGGTCGTCTTTCCGGAGGATGTTGCAAGTGGAAAGTTCTGATTAGATCCGTGAAGTGACTTATGCTAATATTATTATCATCGAATTTCAACTCAGGTGTGTTGTAAAATTCAAAATAGAGAAACGTAAGTTCAATAAATGAAGGAATGGCATTGTTACCAGCAACAGATGTGAGAGAGAGATTGAAAAGATGGGTGAGAACATGAAATGGAATCTGGTTCTCAAATAGCAACAAATCTACTGCTATAGTGTCCCTTATCAAGGGAATTAAAAGAAAGGTGTCGTTCCCCGACCATTCGTTGTAACGGTCTTTCCAGAAAAGCTCAAATATAAAACCAGAATCCACCACGATTATATTCACCAGTTCCTCCTTGCTGAACCCAAGCGTTTCTGAATAACAGCGGCGAAAGTCAGGCTCTATCTCTTCTATGTAGCGGATCCAGGTGTCTAAGCTTGTTTGGGTTCGTTCAAGAAATGCGTTGCAGTAAACAAGTTTGTGTCTTTCCATGTTTTGAAGGCGGTGATGATTGTTGTGGTGAAGAGGGCCTATAGAAACAATCTTTGGGGTGTATGCATCTTCGTTGTGTTTGCGGATATCAAAGGGCACTCTGTATATGCTACACTCTTTAGTTATTGGTGGCCCTGCTTCCTCCAGCTTCTTCCTTATATCGATCACAAAGTTCTTATGGTCCCTGTGGTTCGTCATTCTGGTCACTTAGTATGTCCAGAAAAGAAAACCCCAGAGAAAATGCAGAAAACCTTCTAATACGTGGATATTTTTTGGAAACTCAAAAGTCTGTTTAACACTAGTGATTGAGATATATGATACGAGTGAAAAATATAAGCATGATAGATGATGTATGATAGTAAAGAGAAGAGAACCAGAGAAATGGGTGTTGTGGTTGAAATGTGATGAGCAAAGATGAAATAATGTGAGTGGGGAATTATGCAGAATTACCTGATTCCTTTCTTTCGATTAAATTTTGAGTCTTTGTGACGAAAGTTCTTGTTCTTGCTTGATGCTTTTCTTGAGAGAATCAGAATAATTAAGTACTCATTTTTGTGAGCTAAGGGTTTCTTTTATCACAGATACACGTTGTGCATGAGTATGATTGACAAAAGCACGGGTATGCATGCATTCTAACTGTTCCTCTTCATCTTTCCTCCCTGTAAAATCTTAATCATATATACGAGAAATTCTTATATATCTTGTGGCCAATCTTTACTAAAAACATACCATTACATTTAACTCATGAAAATGAGAGTAGCGATTTTGTTTTACAGCAAATTATAGATCGGTGATGATAATGACGAGAGAGAATACATTTTTGAAAGGATATTTGGTATACATAAATGTCAAACTCTTTGATATATCTCCTTCGCAAACCTAGCAGATGGCAATCTTACTTTAGGAAGCTAAAAGAATTTATCAGTTTCAGCAGCATGTTAATTAATTGACTTAAGGATGTTTGGTCATAATGTGTTCCTCAGTTGTTCTTTCCTTTCTGGGAAGGTTATATCCATAATGTTATGCCTGCAAAAGCGTATATTGGAATTGGATTCAAAGTGTTTTTGCTTACCATTCTCTTTCCTCGGATATTCATGAATATTCATGAAGAAGAAGGAGCAATAAACATGAGGATTAAAAAGGTATATAAACCACTTTTTTATTACTTCTACAATTTTTTATTTGCCTCGAATGATCAAATGCTAGAGAGACACTGAAATTAACTTAGTCCAAATATTAATGTTACATAGTGATGTTTTGCATGTTGATTTTTATTGAGTTTAGAATTAAAAGTATCTCATCCTTAATCTTTATGCTTTTACTTTAAGGAGATATTATATATTTTTAATTAAAATATAAATATTGATTTTAATGGTTACACAACATTTTTGCTTAAAATTACTATTATTACTACTGCTTTATATTTTATATAATTTTTTAAAGTAAAACTTTAATAAGTCGCCGTAACATATATTTTTAAGTTTAAAAAATGCTTATCTTATTTTTTATAATCTTTTTTAGTTTTTTTATCTCTTTTAAGTTAGATGTTTGTGCTTAAAAATACAAGCATATATAATCACTGCAGGAAAATATTTATATGATAACTAATTTTAGTGAAAAGAAATAATTAATTATAATAATCAATTTAAATACTAATTTACATAACTAAACACGATACATTAATAAATCATAGCAAAAAAATACACCAAACAGAATGTTATAAGAAGATCAGGAGTGAACAATTAGAAAAAGAGGAAAAAAAACAAAAAACAAACAGGAAAGGAAGGAGACTTATGACTAGGTCTTGAGAAGGAGGTGAGACATTCTAATACTATGTTATCTGCCAAACAGAACAAACTGTTTGAATAAAGGAAAGAATTAGAAGAACAATTGCAGAAATTGTTGCAGCAGTTTGCCAAGGTCCTTTACAATAATCACGTCTCAGAGTTGACTTCAATTTAAGCTTTCGACTCTTATACGAAGCATCCAAGTTTTGCCAGAGAGAAACATAGTCAGAACTAAAATCTGATAGAACGATATTTCTACAAAGACGTTTAGTCTTTTCAGCTGCAACATCACTGTCACCTAATAAATTCTCCATAACTCCCTCTTTAACCAGTATATCTACATCCTTCCCTGTGTTTACTAGATATTGCAGAACAAGAGCATACTCCGTAATATAAGACTCCTTGGGATAGTGAAACTGCTCCAAAGCGATCATGTTACGAAACCACTGTTCAGTATTATCAGCCATTTTGAATTTTGGGATTTGAAGAACTCGGTTTGAAAAACTCAAGTTCAGTAAGCACTTACTTTCGAAGCTTGCAAACCTGATTCCTGCTTCTGACAACTTAGTAACACTAGGGATATGTGGCCATTGATCGGCCCTTGTAGTCTTTTCTCTTCCACATAAGTAAAAAGTTCGTAACAGATCCGTGAAGTGATGGCATGTAATATGATTATGAGACAGTTTGGACTTATTGAAATATTGAAAATATTCAAATGTAAGTTGGATAAATGAAGTGGTATCACTATCGTCAATAGACAAAGAGAAGAGATCATTGAGAACGAAAAAAGGAAGTTGGTTCTCAAGCAACAACAAATCAGAAAATATTGCATTTTCAAACCATGGTGTTGAAAGATACGTCTCAGATGTCCTATAGTGGTGAGTTATCCAGAAGAGTTCAAGTATAAAACCTGAATCCACACATATTATCTCCACCAGTTTGTTCGAGCTGAATGGAATTGCATCTGAGTAGCATTTACGAATTTGATCTTCCTTATCTGCGATATATTTGATCCAACTTTCCATACTTGTTTTGGTTTTGACTCGTTCAAGAAATGACTTGCAATACATTACTTTGTGTCTCTCCATGTTCCGAAGACGGTGGCTGCTATGGTGATAAGGGCCGATGGAAACAACCTTTGGGGTGTAAGCCTTTTGGTTGAGCTGACGAATAAGTAAAGGTACTTTGTAGATGGAGCACTTTTTAGTTACGGGTGTGTTTGCCCTCTCCAACATTCCTTTGACATGGATCACAACATCATCCTTGTTCATCATTCTACTAATCAAAACCAGAACCAGAATTAAAATGATGAACTATCACATAATCTCACACTGGGAGATTGTTGCACATCTATCTCTTTTTCCTTGTTCCATCATCTATTTATGAGATGTCAATCACAAACCTAAACTTATGGTGCCTTTTTTTTATGCTTGCATCATTCATTAGGCTATATTTTTTTAGTCAAGTTGTAGAAATATATTCTTTAGTCAAGTTGTAAATTTTTTTTTTTATCAGCAAGTCGTCGCAAGTTCTATAAATGATAAATTCATTCAACAACAAGACATGAGGTACAGATAAGATTGCTCAACCGTTACAATCTGATCATTTTTAAATTTTACTGAAAATTTTAAATTATTGATTTATAAATTTATAAACATAGAGATCATTTAACATATTCTAAAACATAATATAAAAAAAAAATATTAATCACTATGGAAGATAGCACCATTTTTCAAGCATTCACACGTTATCTAACTAGCTGTCTTTTTTTTTTATCAGTCTCATGTTAAGTCGTACATTCACATGGTGATGTATATAAAAATTGCGTAGAATTTCAGCTTTAAATAATATAATTGAAGAATACGTAGTGATGAAAATGGGGCGTTTTTTAATTCATTAATCAATGTGTATATGTTGATTGGCATCAGAAATAGAGCGAAATTTGCTTCTAATGATTTTATAAGGATTAAATATGTTTTTGGTACCAATTTAGTCATTTATTTTAAAAATTGTGTGAACTTAATTCTTTTAACCAAATTTTGTGAAGTTTATCTGACGTTTCAAACATATTTCAGGATACTATTTGAATTGTTTACACTGTTTGACACATCTTAACTTCAATGTTAACTCAAATATTTTCATAAAATGCGTTTAAAATGTCAAATAAACTTAACAAAATTTGGAAAGAATGACTAAATCTACGCATTTCTAAATATGAACGACTAAATCGGTATAAAGTTTCGAAGATTGACTAATTTCAAAATTTACTAAAACTTGAGGGACCAAAAACATATTTAACCCATTTTATAATATTTATATAATTTATTTTTTATCTATGAATTTTGCATGATTGGTGTTTATACAAAGTCATTGTGTGCTACACATGTAATTTTGTTTATTTACCTTTAACTTTCTGGTGTAATTTTAGGATATCTTGACATGCTTAGTTAAGACACATTTAGGTTAAAATCCTATGGTGGTGTTAAAATCCTAACCATAGTTGGTGATTACTCCACACACAAAATAAACTGATTAATTTAATTTCATTTAATTCAGATGATAATTCAGAATTAGTCTTCTTGTTTGTTAGATAAATAAATTATTAAATGTTCTCCAATTAGTCTTCTATTGTTTGTTAGATAAATCAATTATTAGATGTTCTCCAATTAGCGTTCTCGTTTGTTAGATAAATAAATCATTAGATGTTTGTTAAGCGTTGAAATGTCTTTATTTTATTATTTAATATTTTACTAATTTAATAGTTTATTCGTAACAAAACATTAAGAACTTTCGAGATTAGTCAACGGCTAATAAGTAATCATCAATTGGGCATTTTTTTTTTAATCTCGTTGTCAAACTAATTAGCACTTTTTTCTTACACAGAGACATGTTTAATGAGATTACAACATCACGGTAAAAATACACACAAAAAGGAACTTTAATTTGATTTGAATCACGAATTTAGGTGAATATCACTTTTCATTTGATGAATTTTACTTATAATTTTATATTTCTCCAGGAAGATTAAAAGTAATATAAATAAAATATTTAAAATTTTATATCAGAAATAATTAACTTTCTTAATGATCCACTTGAAAAAAAGGTGGGGTAGCATACATACTTACCTCACTAATATTACTTTCCAATTATTTAAAAACTAGACATTATAGAAACAAAGAAAATAATAATATACTTTTTATTATTTTCAATGATGGTCAAAACATGGCTAAAAAAATTAGTCTTTAATTATATTTTGAAAATCGGATAAATTTGGAAATGTTTAATTAAGTTTCTAATAAATTTTTGTAGTTTATTAAGTTCTCAAAATTTTAAAATTCTTTAATTGAGTTTATACAATTAAATGTTGATGTTAACTTTGTGATATGACAATAATCTTGCATTGTCATCTTCTTTAAGGTTGTGTTCTTTTTAAAGGAATGATTTGAGGGAGAAAGATTACATGAATTTGGGTGAATAAGAAAGTGAAGTTTGTATTATTTCTTTTAAGGGAGTTGGAGATGATGATAGAGTGGATTTGAAGGTAAAGTTTGTAAATTCATGTGAGATTTGACTGATTAAAAACAAATTTAATAAATTGAAATACAAGATTGTCAAATTGTCCTTGATGGCAAAATTAATATGAAATAATATTTAGGTGAGTTATAAATATTGTAGTAAATTTTTTTTTAATAATAAATTTTTTTTTATCAAAATAGAAAAGAATAAAATATATTTGGTACAAAAAAATTAAATATTTTAATTTAAACACTAAAATGAAGAAAAAACATTGGAATCGATTCCAATCACAACAGAATCTATTCTCAAAACATACATTCAACAAGGACCTACTTGCTTTGACAAGTCAATAATATGCATGATTAACGTTACGACAGTTACAATATAGTATGCATTAGCATTTATGAAGGGACCTAAACGATCCTAGAGGTAATTAATATATAAAGTGCCTCAATATACATAAAAGTAAAATGTATTTAATCTTCATATTATAATATAATTATTATATATTTCTTGTTCCTGAGTTGGAGTACATTTAGTAGGTACCCGCTCCCTTATGGTTGGTAAGATTAGACTTGGCGAAGACATCTCAATTTTGAAGACAAAGTATATTTCAAAAAACAACTAAAGAATAATACCGTAACTTAGACAAATCGGTTCCATACAAAAATAAATATTTGTTTCTAAAATATTATATCGTCTCTTTTTTTTTTTTATTCTATCCTCGTTTCACACCGCATCATACATCATAAATTTATGGTTTACAGTTTTTGTTGTCTGCATACCTGCCAGTGGGGCTTTTTTTTCATAGTCAAGTTGTGCATATTTCACAATTTATTTTTTTATTTTAAAACTACATGTTAGCTTCGTAGTTAAGTCGGGGCATATTTTATGTGAGTTGAATTTTGAAGCGTAATATAATAATTGATAGTGAGAATAGAGTGTCATTTGCTTCTAATAATTTTATAATGATATTTTTATGAATAGTTCAATTGAAAATATTCTATCAATTAGCCTATAAGGTTTTATGGAATCTTAAATTATATTAGATGAAGTGTATTTATAATCTTATCCTCTGTGCTCTTATCCATGCATTCACGTTAATAGTTAAGTCTTATGTATGCACATGAATTCTAGCGTTAAAGAACTTTAACTTTAAATTTAATTGAAGAATATGTATTGGCGAAGATAAAAGTATAATTTATTTGTAATAGTTTTATAATAATGATTTATGATTTATTTGCAATATGCTAGTGTATTAGTGTATTATTTGAACATATTGTGCTGCAAATTGCATTTTTTGTTATTTACCTCTTCATGTTCGTGTAATTTTAGATATCTGCAAGTTTAAAGAGTATAATCAGACTATATATCTTGATGCATATGTTGTCCAGTTTTCTTACACCATTAATGGGAGTTAGACGGTTCCACAATATGGTCTAATTTGTCCTAGTTAATTGGCATATCCTAATGTTGTTTTGTTGAGTTTAATTGGATTTTATGTGACAGTGTCTATTCAAATATTTTGATGTTCAAGTTAGATAAGATTCAATAAAGTTAAATATATTTTTAGTTTTTAAACTTAGATGCAAAATTGAAATTTATTTTTGTTTCAAACTTTGATATAGTTTGATACTCAATCTTTAAAAGTGAATGAATATAATGTGTCAAACAGGATACACAATTCAAACGTCAGCGTAAAACATCATTTGACACAAAAAATATTTACACATTTGGGTTAGGAGGACTATATCTATTCATTTTTAAAGTTTAGAAATCAAATTGTATTAAAATTTGAAATATAGATAAATTCTAATTTCACATCAAAATTTAAGGACTAAAAATATATTTAACCTAATTTACAATGGATAATCCTCTATCATTTGTCAAACTGAAAGTTTGTTATTAGGTCGAAAATTATAGCTAACAACAATTAAGATACAACTCTTTTAATTTAAAAGTGCATTATCCCAAATGTAACAATTTGACTATAACTTTGTCTATTTGATTTTTGTTATGAGATAATTATTATCACCTCCAATAATCTCTTTTTCACAAATTATACTACTAGAAATCAAATTCATAATCTTGATTTTGATATCAATGATTGGATTGATCAATATCATCGGATAAAAAATTATAATCGATAATTAAAATACAACTCTTTTTACTGGTTTTTCATCCATGTGTTATGATTTAACAATGTCTTGGTCAAAATTAACTTCTTTCACGAAATAATTCATATCATTTAAAAATCACAAAATAATTGATATTATTTAAAAATCTTTGGTTTGCTAAGTATAAAGTTATTGATAGTGAATGTAATAATGATATGAAACAAATAGTTCGTTCTTGGTTGAATTTAACAAATATATAATAATTGAAGAAAATATATACTTTTAAAAAAGAAAGTAAAAGCTAGATGATATGTGTAGTGATGAGGTGGTATTAGTTTTAACCTTATGTAGCATTTAATGTGCCCTCTCTAATAAGGTAGTGTGATTTGTTCTGTGATCTCAAGGCTCAATATTCCCCCAAAAGCTTAAATTGAACACCTGTTGAAAAAAAAATGGGATCATAACATACATATAATTGAGAAAAAATATTCAAATATATTAATAAAAATTGAAAAGAAATAAAAAAAAAAGAATAAACTTTTCAATAATCTTAGATTACCTTTCTAAACAACTCTCACAAAACTCTTTTGTTTTTAATGTTCTAGAGGTTCATATGTTGCTAGAAAGACATGGTTAATAAATAGTTTAAACCACACACAAACATAACTATTTTCCTAACTTCAACTGTATGAAATTGTGAATATGTAGTGAAACCACAAAACAACAACCCTCTAGCTGAGAAAGAATTAGCATCATTAAATCATAGTTTGCACCACAGTCTAGCACAAGAGCACTGAACTTCATGCATATGCATCATCCCCATCGTGATGAAGAAATCAGCAAAAGACTAAATCAATCTGATACAACATCTAGATAAGAAAACCATCCAAACATTTCCAGAGAAAAGGAACGCAATGACTCAGCATTTAACAATGATCGAAATTGAGAAGTCTTGTCGTGGAGGAGGCATATTCTATTGCTGCTACACTGTTTGCAAGATAGAACAAACTGCTTCAACCAAAGAGAGAACAAGGAGAACAATTCCAGCAACGGAAACAGCGGTTTGCCAAGGAGTGTTACAATAATCCCGCCTCAGAGTGGACTTCAATTGATTCAAAGGGTTTCTAGAAAAAGCATTCAAGTCATTGCAGAGAAGAAAGTACTGAGCATTGAGATTTATATGAGTGATGTTTTTCCAAAGACCATTAAACATGTTAGCCACAGAATCACTCTCCCCTAGCCAGTTCACCAGCACTCTCTTTCGAACAAGTAAGTCCACATCTCTGCTGGTGTTCACAAGAAAGTCCAATATAGCAACATAATCTGTAATATAGGATTGTTCAGGATAATGACACTGCTCCAAAGCCACCATGTTGCGAAACAAACGTTCAGTCCAATCTTCCACTTTCAACTGTGGGATTTGAAGAACCCGCCCAGAAAATCTCAAGTCTAGTAAGCAGTCACTTTGGGTGTCCACCTTAAACTTCACACCTGCCTCTGATAACTCAGTAGCACTTGGAAGATGCATTATCGATTCATCAGTCTCAATCCGGTGTTGCAAAGGGTATTGCAAGTGAAATGTTCTTATGAGATCCGTGAAGTGCATTATGCGAATATTCTGAGATGTCAATTTGGATCTATTGTAATAGATAAAGTAGTCAAAGGTTAACTCAAGAAATGAAGGGATTTTTCTGTTAGTAGCAGCAGCAGGTGCAGAGGCGAAGGAGAGATTGAAGAGGTTTTCAAGAACAAAAAAGGGAAGTTGGTTTTCAAGCAGCAACAGATCTAATCTTATATTAGTAGCTAACCAAGGTTTCATGAGAAAGGCGTTGTTCTTCCCCAACCATTCATCATAAAAGATACACCAAAACAGTTCAAATATAAAACCACAATCCACAAAGATGATCCTCACCAGTTCCTCCTTGGTGAAGTGAAGGGTTTCGGAATAACAACTGCGAAATTCGTGCTCCACCCTTTCTATGTAGTGGATCCAGCTCTCCAAACTTATTTGGTATCGTTCAAGAAAAGCCTTGCAGTAAATGAGTTTGTGTCTTTCCATGTTCTGGAGGTGAGGGCTATTGTGGTGAAAAGGGCCTATAGAAACAACCTTTGGGGTGTAGGCTTCTTCGTTGAGTTTGCGGATATCAAAGGGCACTTTGTAGATGCAACACTTCTCGGTTACGGGAGCCTCTGCTTCCTCCAGCATCGCCCTAATTCCGTTCACAACACCATTCTCAGCCATCGTTCTTTTCCAGTAACGTTAAGCGCAAAACAAATCCAGATAGCAAAATCTAGAAACTATGGCTATTAATTTTAGATCGGAGGGCGAACTATAACAGCTATTACCCAGTTCCTTTGTCTTTCGATCGAATTTCCAAGTCCCCGCATCGAAGTTTCATGCTTTCTGCTTTTCTGCAGGGGAAACATCGTCTGGAACCGATTTCAGTCTTTACGAGAATGGCTTAGAAAAATCTTTACAAACAAAAGTACTATTTTAATATACAGTGTTACTAGTGAGCGAATCTGAAGCGTTGATGAAAATCGGACGGGTGAGTGTGGGGGCAATGTACGTTGGTTTGAAACATAGGATAACGACACACTTGTCGAATAGTGATGTAATAAAGTCTCACACCGAGCATTTTCACTGGGTGGGAGTAGAAAATCCACAGAATAAGTAAACAGAAGCTTCCTCGCAGAATCCATAGATTTTCTTTGATGGAACGAAGGAGACGGTAAGTATGTATAAGAATGAAAATTTTGGTTTAAGATTTTACCTTCTTTTTCAGAAGGGCTTCAGACTCAAAGATATGAAGAATGAGAATGAAATAGAACTATACTTCTTTGTCAGAATTAATATACAAGAACATAATAAAAATTAGGTGGCACTGATATATCCTTCCATGTGCATAAAAAAAATATTAAAATATATAAATCATATTTAAATATTTTTTGGTGTCGATGTCTCATATGATTAGACCCGGATCTCATTAATCTCTAATAAAACTTCCTTTGTAAAACATAATTTAAATATGAATTTAAGTCTCACATTGATTAGAAACGAGAAAATAATAGAATGAGAAAGATGCATGTCGCGGAGAATATTCAGTACCATTTGTTATGATATTTGCACACATACACACACAAAAGCAATCCATGTGCCTGTGAAAATATCAGCACCCTGTATGTTTCTTTATTCTTTTTCTTTTCAGTTATTAAATCAAATTCATTATATTTAAGGCAATTATTGTCTCTTGTTTTTGTTTGTTCAGCTACTTTTCATTTTTATAATTCTATTTGTGATTCCCTTTGCTTCAACCCTGTGCTGGAATATCACTTTTGGCGTTGGTTTCTATTGACAAGTATTTCGAGATGGCCCTCGAGTGTGGGACATAACTTTGTTCGAAACTTGGATTTAAATTACTGACTGTATTTGTTTTTCACTAGAACAATCTGATATTTCTCGGTAAACTTTTAAATACCATAAAACTTCAGTATGCCCTAACCCGTGATCTTCATCAAATAAAAAACAAAAACATTTGTTTTACTGTGTTAGATTATATGAATAAATTTCATGTACCAATACGTTTTCCATGGGAACAAAGGGTGGCTTCAAAAATACCAAATTGTAATTCGTTCCTTTTATGTCCTTCCTACATCAGTTATTTTTGTTGTTCACGTTCACACCTCTGGTTTGCAAACATATATCACTTTTCATAAACAAACAGAAAGACATGAAATGGAATTACCAAAATGCTGATATTTGTCGTTGTTAATTCTGGGTGTGCCAAAGTTGGCTGCAAGGAATTGAAATTTCTGGTATCACCAGATCAGACCAATTTTTGGAAGAACTCTATGTTTTTTTCAAAAACCACAACTACAATTCTCGAAGACATTTATTCCTATACCCACTCGTACAGCAAACTATTCACAGAAAAGACACTAAAAATGACATCATTAGTTATTTATTCTAATATAACAAACACTTGAATCAGTTGATTGATGATATCTATATTTATGAATAAGTTGCTAAGCCTCTTTCCTAAAGAAGGATCAACAAGCTCAAATGAATTAAAAGGATTATAGCAAAATGAGTAATGATTCTGGAAAAACTAAACTAAATGTTCCAAAATGAATGTGGGTGGAAAGCGTACAATTTTAACTTGCCAACATGAGAATCGCCTATTTCAGCTTAGACTTAGATGAGTTCTGAAGCGGTTTAGCAGAAGACCTGACAGGGGCTGACCTAACAACCTTTTTCACATCATACTTGACGGATGAGAAAGCACACAACAAAGCAATCACCATTGTTGGGTAGACGTACACAGCTTTTGAAGGGTCAGAATTTACTGGTTTTCCTAAAATCCCTTCTTTTACCAGACCCCAAATTATAAGAAGGTTCCCAAACACGCTCATTCTCCCGGGTTTCAGAACACCCACAAGTGCTCCTGCCACTGTGAAGTAGCTTCCCGCAAGAACCTGGAAAACAATTGATATATATTTAGAAGAAAGTATCAGCAGAAGCATAGAAACAGAAACCAAATGGAAAATGGAATTGTGAGATACAAATCAAATAAATTAAAAATCCACACAGCAGATGAAGGTATATCAAATTGCAAATAGTTAAGAGTGACAGGGATTTAGTACGGAGCACATTTAATGTGACTTTTAGGACCTAGAAGTATCAAAACAAACATACAAACAGAAACCCGATGAAAAATGGAACCATCGGGTTTCTTACAGCGAAATCAATAGATAAATCCACAAGGCAGATGAAGAAATAACAATTTGCAAATAGACAGGAATAGGAAGAACAACGACGGCACCCATTTTGCATGACTTTTACAATAATGCCTCTTTAATTTATCAACAAAGTATTCTCTTTGGCCAGAGTTTTTTCATTTCCTTGGATGGCAACTAAAATCTGAAATCCAATAATCAACTTTTATTTAGTGTTCAACTTAGTAAAGACATCAGTATCACCAACTGACAAGAACAAACAACTCTAGACAATGGAAAGTAGGTTTAATTTAACTTTTATGCCAAAAAAAATACCTCAACAACCAAAAGACAAAAGGTGTAGGGTGATTAAGGGTATGTTTGGATTGCAGAAAAATTAAGTTTGGTTGAATGAAATAGAAAATATCATCCAACGCAAAAGTTTTATGATTTTGTTTGAAAGCAACCCATGTTTGGAGCTCAATGAAACAGAATAAAGATTTGTCAAACATCATTTGTGACTTTTGTGACTTTCGATGCAAAGCAAACTTGAGTTTGAGCTACCAAACTTTAAACCAAACACACTAAATTGTCTAACCTCCAAGCGCTGAAGATCAGTTACTGCAGAAGCTTCCTTCACATTGGTCAAATTATATAAGTCCAGCAAACTATCCCAACTTGGAATGGTCATGTTGTGGATGAGGCCGTTCACTGCAGCCCCTGGGTACAGAAGGCCCTTCACCACAACAGCAGGAAAGATTTCACTTGCAATTAACTGCGACGATGTGACATGCAAAGGGTTTGTGCACATGCCAGATCTGCAACTCACCCTGCAAAAGGATAATTTTCAAACAAGCTCAGTGGACTAGTTTTTCTTTAATAACTTCAAGAACAACAAAAGAAGAAAACTTGAAATTAGCTTCTTAATAGATTAAAATTAGTTCATGTATTTGTAGAAACTTCTTCATATAGTCACTGAATTTTAATTTTTAGCTTGTCCACAATCGAATTTTAGCTTCTCCTACCTGATTCAATTATCCACATATTTATCAGTGTAAAGTTACTCTATCAACCAATTAGAGAGTACATCTTAATTAAGTAATTTAACTGTCATATAACAACACAAACAACAAGGTTATAATAGATCACAGAATAAACCAAGTAAAATTGGTAGCAAGTGTGAAGATGATCAAAGTCAACCATCAAACGATTAATAATTTAAGAGTTGATATTAACATTTGTAAGCACAAAGGTGGTTTAACATAAATGAAAAACTGATCAAATATCGATTTCTGTCTAATCGAACACAAACTTTTTCTTTTTCTTTTTCTTCCCTTATTTCCCCCTTTTAATTTTTATTTTTTGGAAGAGTTGGATGATGATGATATTGAAAGTAAAGACAAAAATTGGGAAGGAGTGAAGGAGGGTAGTACCTGAAAAGAGGGATCTGAAAGATGATGAGAAGGAACAAGATGCGAGCTGCTATTGATGAAACTTTGTCGGTCCATTTCGACGATTTTGAGGAAGTTGCCATGGAGAGGGAGGATCTCAAGCTTCTCGACTCAGTCCAACCTCTTCCCCGTGACAGCTATTAGCGACAGGGTATCCCTCTCTATGTGTTCTACTTCATACCTTTCTTCTTTTTTTCTCCTTTCTGCAAAAATTAAATTATCAATTCAATTTTTAAATCATTCGAATTTACGAACATTTTTTTTGTTCCCAAAAGTGTCTGTTATAAAACTAACATTTTTTGTTAGTAAATTAGCTCCTTTAGTTTTTTTTTTTTTTTTTTTGGTTTTTTTTTTTTTTATTTTTTTTTTTTTTTATTTTTTTTTATTTATATATTTATTTTTTTTT
>Ga0214544_1007084_pt1 | contig 20054 bp, 19 predicted proteins | sample CNSS3metaG_FD_160074 | JGI IMG/M metagenome (GOLD analysis project Ga0214544, IMG submission 160074) | Root nodule microbial communities from cowpea collected in UCLA plant growth center, Los Angeles, California, USA - CNSS3 | ecosystem: Host-associated > Plants > Roots > Nodule | place: USA... | reverse complement strand
GACTCATTTGTGGGGTAATAATTTTTCTGAATTAAAGTTTAGCGGGTACGGGTATCCACGGGTACGGATACTATGATATCCGTACCCGCCCCGTTAACATGCGGGTATCAAAAATACCCATACCCACAGATAACGGGTATCCATTTTTAATATTCATTTTCTATCTGTTGCGGGTTTTATCCGCGGATACCCGCGGGTACGGATTTTTTTGACATCTCTGGGCCTAGCCGAATAATAACCATAAAAACCGTCTATGTAACTACCAAGGATGTAAATAATAACAATCATCATACACACGCTAAGTGAATCAAAGTAACCAGCCTAAGCCGCTAAAGAGCAACATCGACCGAACACACTAAAAGAACAACAGCGGCCTAAGCCGCTAAAGAGTAACCGGTCTAGGCCGGTAACTCTAGGAAACTAAGCAAGAACCTGGAAAATTTGGAACATCAATGGTAAGACTCATAGGGCCCACGATGATCGAACTAAAGGGCCTGGGTTAAGGCCCAACCCCACTTATGGCCCAAACAAGGGCCCAGCCCATGACGTGGCCAGACATAATTAATAATCTATAAATATACATGGATCCCACGAATTAAAGGTATGCATTCATTACTCTCCTAATCACGAGATTTGACTTTCTAAGAGATTTTGCTGACTTGAGCTTCGGAGTCTCTTCTGCAGGTAACCCCCTCGGGTCCAAATCAATCACACCGAGATATCCATAGGCCACATGTATGGGCCGGGAGGAAGCCTACCGAGGAGATTGCGGACCAGAGTAAGGTAGCACTTGTGTCTGACATATCTTATTTGTTCTCTGCAGGAACATAATGTATAATCAATTATATGAATATATTGAATTAAATTATGATATATTTTGTAATTATATAATTTATTTATTAAATTACGTAAGATAATTTTTTTTTTTAAGTTGGAACGGAAATCAAAACTAAGAAAGTCATGGATTCATGATTTGAGGGGCAAATTTTCAAACATATATGTCAAACATATATGCCTTAACGAATTAAAATGTGAAAAGTAAGAGATTAAAAAATGGTTTAAATATTATTTTATTCTTGTTTGGTCTAGTTTGTTCAATTTGATTCCTCTTGTTTTTGTACGTTCAACTTGATCAATTTTTTTCTAAATCATGTTCAATTTTGTCCTTTTCGTTGACGCTGTTTAAATTGATAATGACTGAGTGTACAAGCTGACACGGTTCACATTATGTGGAATTTTTTAATTATAATCGTTTGTGTTTTGTTCAAATAAATTCCAATTTTAGTTAAATTTGTTCAATTTAGTTTCACCCTCCACTTCATCACCCTCACTTTCTATTTCATGACCATTCACCACTGCCACCACCACCATCACAACCAAAACCACCACCACAACCACCCTTTACAACCACCACTATCACCCCACCACCACACTAAAATCACATTTACCACCATTACACTAAACCCACCAACCACACTCACAGTGGTAGGGGTTTTAGTGTGATGATGGTGAATATGGTTTTAGTGTGGTAGTGGTGGTGGTTGTAAGGGGTGGTTGCAAGGTGGTTGTGGTGGTGGTGGTTGTAGGGTGGGAGTGATGGTTTTAGTTTGTGGTGGTGGCGGCGATAGAGTTGTCAAAATGGATTAGAATCTCTGAGCCAACCAAGCTCAACACGAGTTCGGGCCGGGTTTGATTTTTTTTTTTTTACAAATTTCAATACCGGGTTAATTTTTTTACCCTGCTCACCCGACTTGAACCCCAAAAAATAAGAGGTTACACAAGTGTTTTTTTATTATGTTGGACTTTGCATTTGGGTCGGGTTGGGTTGCTTGTAATTTGTTGTTAGACAGTAATTTATATTTTTATTTATTTTGGTTTGTATTAGGAGTTTAATTTAGTTTTTTTTGTGACTGGAAAAAAAATTGTATTTTTTTAATTAAGTGAGTCAATAAGCCAACTGGTTTAACCACTAACCCGCGATGGACTGTGTCGGGTTCAAATTTTTTTAGCTCACTAATAAGTGAGCTAGGTTGGATTAGCTCACTAAGTGGCCAACCCGTGATGGGTCGAGCCGGGTGACCCGCTCTGAAAGCTCTAGGCAGTAGCAGTGGTGGTAATGGCAATGGTGAAAGGTCATGAAATAGAGAGTGACAATGATGAAGAAGTCCATGGTGATGGTCATGATGAAGAAGTCCATGGTGATGGTCATGATGAAGTGAATGTTGAGGATAATGAGTGGAAGGTGAGACTAAAGTGAACAAATTTAACTAAAATAAAGACTTATTTGAACAAATCACAAGCAATTATAATTAAAACAGTCCACGTAATATAAGTTGTTTCCACTTGTATACTCTATCATTATCAATTTAAACAGTATAAAAAAACAAAATTAAAGATTATTTAATAAAACAAGAACTAAATTAAACGCTAAAAAAGAATAATTAAATTAAACAAACCGAATCCAAAATAGTATTTAAACCTTAAAAAAAATCATTAGAATCCTGTATGCGTGGAAAATAGTATGATTGTATTATCGATATAAATAATATCTAGAGTATGTTATTGGGTGAATAAAATGGGGCTAGTATGCTGTACGGGTGGAAAATTCGAAGCAGTGGCTTTTAATTTTGGAAAGATGATTGATAATTTGTTATCATTCCCATCATAAGCAGAACAGTCGGGCCAATTTTTCTGAGAAATTAAGTTGATAATGTCGAAAAAGTGTTGAGAGAAAGAAAGGAAATGGCAAGTAATAAAATAAAAGTGTTTTTCCCTTGAACATGATTTCTGAATCCCAGCGAAGAATTGAAACATGTAGTGACTAAGACATAACCCAGGAGAGAAGGCAAATTAAGGTTGTATGCCCCATCTTCACGAGGTTAGTGGAGAAATAATAAAGTTTCATCTTTCCTTCCCTACACTGTACCCACACAACTCACTGCACCTTATTTAAGATTCTTGTCCCACTCCTATTTCTTCTTACACTACACCAAATCATTCATACCATTTTAATTCAATTTCTAGCATTCAATTCTTCCCCAGTTTTACACATGGATGATGTAAATACATTTACAACCTGTGGACCCAATTCCTATTCCTATTTTCTTCCCCAAATATTGCATGTTTCAACACCACACTCTCCCATGTAGATCAACAATAATTTCAATGCAAAACTTCAGAGTATGGTGAGGATAATTCTCCCAACATATAAAATTCACTTTTAAAGGAAATTTAATCATTTATTGTTGGAGTTTGAGCCAAGTGTTAGTTAATTGGGATATTGCATTTTAATATTTTGAGAGGTGTTATAGTTGCGATTGGGTAGTAACTGCGGTGACCAGAAAAAGCTTCACGAGATACTTGGGATTCTATTACATATTTTCAGCTTCCCTCTCTTAATTCTCACTACTCTCTCATTATTGGATTCTCTCCACACTTTTCTACCATCTTCCTAATATTGCATCACAAATTCAAATGTCAAAATCACAATTATCAATTCTATCTCAAACTCTTTTTCTCCACCTCCAAGTTTTGCAATTTCTTACAAACCTTATCCACCTATTTTATTATTTATTTACAATTTTAGTTTGATTGCACTTATAATTTTCAATCCTCGTTTAATTTTGTATTGTTTTAGTTTTTTTTTTCTCTTTGACTTTATAACTTTAAATATTATGAAGATACAACACATATTGATGTGTATGTGGCTGCCTTTTTATTGATTTTTTTTTAACTATTAAACTTAGTGTTGGCTTCTCATAGGTCATAGCCATTGCATTTATGATGTGAATTAGACACAATACACTTATCCAAATTCCATTTATGGTGACATTAAGTTAAGTTAAGTACATGCATTTGAAGGAGCTTAATTAGTAACTCTTGATCCTAATAAAATATAGATTGAAAAAGAAAGGAAACAAATTAAGCTTACTACTATAGTGTTAGCTTTGAGAATTGGAGAAGTTGATTATTTTGTTCCCTAGTACCATAAGAGTTGGCTTTTGCATGCAATGACAAAACTTTTAAATTCTCGCAGTTACTCTTATCCAAACCAAGAATGCTGCTGTATAGACAAAAGCCTAGGTTTCGCACCTTCTAATGAATTTCAGATTGCTCAAGAATTCTTCGTTTTTTGTTTTGTGTCAAATAATGTTCACGTGGTCACAGTCATGTCACACGAGCGAATAACTTATAAGTTTTTTTTAATGTCATAAGTTGAGTGTTTGCATTGGAGTTTCTTCAAATTATCTGCATAATAGTGGCTAAAAGTAATTCAGATGATGAGGGTAAACCATTCTTCCAAAATTTATCAAACATGTTGCAACATTACTAACAATCACTCTTAATGAAGAAGCAAACTTTCCCAAAATCACTTCTAAGATTTTCTTTCTTCCGTAAATCAGAATTAAAATTTGTATAAACTAATTATAAAAATATTTCAATTTTTTCAAATTTGAAATTGCGCTTAAGTGATTTTTAGCTTAACTGAAGCATTACCCATTTGTTTTAGGCTTTTATATTTTTCCAAATCAATTAATGTTTTAGAGTTTTAAAACAAAGTTAATTGATTTTTGTAATGCGAAGAATTAATTAGTTCCAGGTTCAGGATGAAATAATCACAGTCTCTACTTAAATTGATTTAATAAATTTTGATTAAAATGATGAATAAAAAGAGTGAGAGAGGGTTGGAGTTGGTTTCCACGTGGAGAAGGTGCAGAAGAGAAGCAGAAAGAGAAAGAGAAGAAAGAAAGAGGGTTAGTGGATATGTGGTGATTTGTTTCGCAGAGCTTCTTCTGCTGTAACGTTCCTTCTCTTAAACCAGCCATCGCAATCTCTCTCCAATGCCCTTTTCCTTCTGCAACCTCTTCCTCTTTTTCTCCATTCTCTCCCTTTAACTCCCTCTTCTTCTTTCTCACTTCATTTCTCTCGCAAACGCCAACAACAACAACAACAACAACCTTCCTCCACAACCACAAAACCAGCCATGATGTCCAGAATCAACACAGTTGGATGGATGGAGGAACGTGAAGACGACAACAACTCCGCTTCTTGGCCAAGAAACAAGCCCACCAACACCATCATCGCCACCGACACAACACCCACAACAAAGCCAACAACAACAACAACAACAGCATCAGCAGCTGCTTTCGTAGAAAACAACAATACCCGCGACGACTTAGCTTCTCTCTGCGCCTTCAAGCCCATGCTGGAGCTGGACGATGAATGGTACATCAGCAACCACCACCACCATAACAGCCACCACTCCCAAGACATCACCTTCTCCCCCACCTTCCCCGACTCCGACAACCTCCTCCTCCCCGCCGTCGACTCCTCCTCCTCCTGCTCCCCCTCCTCCTCCGTCTTCACCAACCTCGACCCTTCCTCCTCCCACCTCCACTACTTCCTCCCTCCCAAGGCCCCCACTCTATCGTCACTCCTCAACCCCTTCGACATCCCCTTTCTTGACCCTCAAGCTTCCTCATCCTTCCCGCTTCTTCCCTCTGCCCATTTCCCCTCCGACACGCCTCCTCAGACGGCCACCGCCACCGCCTTCGCCGGCTTCCACAGCCTCGAAGACGGGTCCTCGAAACCTCTCTTTCACCAGCGCTCCAAGATTCTGCGGCCCCTGGAGTCCCTGCCCCCCTCCGGGGCGGCACCCACGCTCTTTCAGAAGAGGGCGGCGCTGAGGAAGAACATGTCTGCCGGGGAAGGGAGTGAGAAGAAGAGGAAGGAGAGGGAGGAGGTGGTGGAGGATGTGAGTTTTGACGGGTCTGGGTTGAACTATGATTCTGATGATTTGACTGAGATTAATAACAACAGTGGTAGGGTGGATGAGGGTAGTGCTAAGAACGGTGGGAACAGTTCCAATGGCAACAGTAGCGTGACTGGGTTGGATCAGAAAGGGAAGAAAAAGGGAATGCCTGCTAAGAATTTGATGGCAGAACGACGGCGCAGGAAGAAGCTCAATGATAGACTCTACATGCTTAGGTCCGTTGTTCCTAAGATTAGCAAAGTAAGTTTCATTTCTTGTCTTTGATAAACAGGCTTAGTGAATCTGTGGGTTGTACTCTATGACATGGTGTTGCTTTTATAGATGGACAGGGCTTCAATTCTTGGGGATGCAATCGAGTATCTTAAGGAGCTTCTGCAAAGGATCAATGATCTTCATAACGAGTTGGAATCTACACCGCCTGGTTCTTCCCTCACCCCTTCCTCCAATTTCCATCCTTTGACGCCTACTCCTCCCACACTACCCAGTCGTATCAAAGAAGAATTGTGCCCCAGCTCATTGCCAAGCCCCAATGCTCAACCTGCTAGGGTAATCTTCTCTATGTTTTAAGATGCATTTTCATTGCTGTTAGTATGGTTTTATAGAACCTTTGCTTAATTCAATGCTTCGATTATACATAGGTTGAGGTTCGTTTACGCGAAGGAAGGGCTGTTAACATCCACATGTTTTGTGCCCGCAAGCCTGGTCTGTTGCTCTCAACCATGAGGGCTATGGACAACCTTGGATTAGACATTCAGCAGGCTGTTATCAGCTGCTTCAATGGTTTTGCTATGGACATTTTTCGAGCCGAGGTAAGAATTTTAGTTCATTTGAAGCTCAATTCCGGTTACAAACTTTTAATAGTTAACACTTGCACACTTTTAATAAATATACATGCTACTGCAATGACGCGTAAACTTTATATTGTGCTTATATCTGACAAATTGGTACCTTAGTTCTTATTTGGAAATACCCTAAACTTTAATGAATTTATTTTAACTGTCAAGATCCATTATAAAATGCTTGTCATATTCTAATGATTTCCACACCCATTAATGATGGCTTAGGTGTTGGAATGATATTGTAGTTTCTGCATCTTAAGAACAATATTTGCTCTGTAGTTGTCATTAAGGTTAAAGCAACTGTTCAAGTAAATGTTAATTAAAAGGCAGTAAATAGTTTTTTGCTTAGTAAATAGAATTATTTATATAAAAAGTTACGAGTTCTATTAAAGTGATGACTGTTGTTTAAAGGCTACATATCCCTCTCTTTCAGCAATGCAAAGAAGGTCAGGATGTCCATCCGGAACAGATCAAAGCAGTTCTCTTGGATTCAGCTGGCTATAGTGGCATGATGTAACTAGTTTTGGCATGAGAAGAACTAGTGACTGCCATTTCTCTGTCAATTTGGCAAGTTAATCAGTTTTTACTTTGAATGAATGGCAAGTTTTTACTTTGTAATGTCCAATATTCAAGTGTACGATACTAGCTAGCTCTGGTTTTAAGTTGAGGTAGAAAAAATTTTCACATGAATTTTACTCTCGCAGCGGCAGTTACTGCCTCGTACCTTTTCGCATGTTCGTGACCCACCCAAAGTAGATGATACTGAGTTCAATTAGTTCAGTGACATTTCTGAGGCGCGTTTAGACCATGTGCTTCGTATTTATATTTTGTCCAACCTATTGTGCTCTTTATACGCTTTTCAACAAGGGACAAAACTTTAAAGCAGCTTTCATTTTTGTGCTTCTTCCGCCCGATTAAGCATGGTCATCACACACTTATTGTATCTTTTCATTATATCTTTCCTTTTAAAACCAAAAAAGTAGTGGAGAAACTAAAGGAGAGAGAATCGAGCATCGACGTCAAAATTGGCAAAATTAAAGGTTTCGGTTGACTATCCACTAGACCACGATGAAAGGAAATCCATGGGTCTAATATGGTTGCTAATGCACTGACCCTGGAAATAATTTCCATTACTTATATGGACTTTTCAAGACAGTAATTGACCTACTGTTACAGGTAAAAGCTAATTGGCCTATTGGCACAGGAAACATCTAATTGACCTTGACACAGTTCTCATAAGCACTCTCTAATCATGTATACAAACAATACATAATTCGTTTCCACCAGTTACAAAGTGGCCTCAATGGAATATCAAGAATTTCCATCTCACAAATTATGATTAATAAGAATAGAAAGTAAAATGAAATAAAGTGGATAGCAACCATAAAAGCGCCCTTTGTATAAAATTTCATTACATTAACGGTTGTTCAGAGGATGGGAGAGAAACAACTATGTACAACAACTACTACAAGTGGGATTGGTCTAAAAAAGGCAAGGTGGATATCACCTCGCTCAAAACACAATTGATTACATCCTAAGAGATCGTATAACTGGGCAGACAATATACTACTAATTCCGGGATTTCAAAAATTGGACGGATACTCTTTCATGCCGTGCCATACCATCTATATATATATATATATTTGATTTCAAGCAGTCAGCCTCCATTATAATTCGTCTTGTTATGTTCTCCATCTGGATGGATGGGTTCATGACAATTTCATACTTTCCAGCCCGGAATCTGTGTGGACATGAGAATAAAACATTACACCATGAAATTCCACAAACTAAACTAGATTGAAAAAATTCATGTATGGTAACAATTACGTGGGCCAATTTTGATCTGGACATCTAAAATCATTGAATCCAATGTTAACTGGGATGGGAGGCAGAAATTAACCTGAAAGCTGCGAAACTCAATCTACTAATCATCACGCGTCAAGGCAATTTTCATAATTGAACTTTTGAAGCGGCAGACGTTTAACATCTTTTGCATCTGCACCTTCACTACCCGACAGGTTCTCTTCATTTTTCGAGCTCAGGGTACCAGGGCTCATTTTCTGGATCTCCTCCTTAGGGTAGATGTAAATTTTGCGAACCATGGCACAGAATTCCCTGAATCGAAAATATAGAATAATATAAATTCAGCCCCACAGTCAAGGAAAAGTGAAACATTTAAATAATAAGTTAACCAAGCATTTAGAATGAAAATACAGATCCTTACTGCCACGGATCATCGCCTACAAGCATCATATCACCCTCATTATCAGTATAGACAATAAGCCAATCTTTTTTAGTTGACAATAACTCTCCCTCAAATTCAAACAGCTGATCCAATTCAGCCACTAATTCATCATAGCCGGTGTACTTCGTAAGGTCCACTGACCTACCGAGTGCAATGCCCTTCTTGTGAACCTAAAACAAATAGCACGTGATTAATTATCCCCGATTTCTAGCTCTCATTTTTTATTCAAACTGTAAAGAATCTTACTTTAGTGCAACTCCTAGCGGAACTACTGAGGGGTTTAGCTTGACCATCTTTCGCATGCAGCTGAGAAGTCTGTAATGGTCTATCATGGTCATCAACAATTTGATCATCAGCAGTTTTTGAGCCCTTTGAGTGGTCTGACTTCTCATCATTTTCGGATGTTCTTTGTTGGTGTGGCGTAAGATGCATCTGACCAGTAGGTTCGTTCACATTTCTTTGCGATACAGAAGGCTCTGGTACAATAGGGCCACTGATAAGTGAGAAGCCAAATAGCTTACAGTCACCATCTTTTAACTTCACAGCCTCAAATGTTTTTGTTGACACTGGTTTTGACATAACTTCTCTTGAACAAGGACTTTGATATTGATTTAGGGGTGCAGATGGGGGTGGCATCAAGTTTCCATGTGAGTGCTCTACTTTATGACCATGCAGAGCAGGGTATTCACCAAATGCACTGTACCTCAAATTCCCTCGAGCTTGGTAAGTTGGATCACCACCATGTGCAGGACCTTTCGTATTAGAGTCCAATATATTCAATGAAAGACTGGAGGGCATTACAGGCCACGGCTGAGGCATGTGAAGTTTGCCTTCATGATCCGACGATTGCTTTCTAGTGGGATAAGCTACAGGGCTCATTTGATCCATCAAGGATGAATGAGAAGGATCCCCTCCGGCCCCAAAGCTTGAAAGAAGATCAGAATATGTTGGCTCGTTCCTCCCCATTGACATCCAGCTCTCCGTCCCATACCTCCTTGACGTAGAAGCATCAATCTTTTCATCATCTACTGCAGCAGGCGGCCAAACAACAGATTTCTCAGCAGCATCAGAGTCATTGCTTTCACCAAAATTGCCTCTCAAGGTCGAGAATTCTTGACCTTGCAAGACCCTTGGAAACCCATTTGCCGGTGAAGGGTCTACGCTTACTTTAGATGATGCTGCTAATCACCAAAAACATATCAGGACTCAACCACATTTTCTTTTTGCAATTCAAGAGAGCTTTTTTGTAAAAGAATCAAATAATCATACCTTCTCGAGTAAGGACAGATGAATCTGGAGATGAAGGAACTGCGTTAGACCGAGGCCTTTTAGTCCTGGGCATTGAAAGAGGATTTAGAGCCGGAGGCGCAAGAGCAGGCTCTATTTTCCATGGGGAAACTCTCTCAGGACGAGGGGTGTTAGATGTTTCATCCCATCTCACCTGAACAAGAGTAACAGGGTTATAACGAGCCTAGTTTTTAACAAGACAAAAAATGTAGCAAGAGGACTGGTGATACAACCTTGAGGCATCTCCATTTGGATTCTCTCCACCTGTTGGGATCAGAATCTTCAATTCCAACAATTGTACCAGTAAACCTACAATTTTAACAAGCCTTGTCAAGTATTAGGATTATATAAAAGTTAGTGCTATTGTGTCATTATAATACAGAATTACTGATGTTAGTTAATAGCTGCAGCTGTTAATTAGTTACAAATTTGATGTATAAATAACGTTGATGTATCTATTGGGTCTCGTATAAATAATATTGGTATCTCTCGATGATTAAGATTAATCAATGCATCATTTATTTTCCAGAATCAAGGGATTTCTTCGATTGGAGTTGAATATTTATATTACGAGGCAAGCAAAAAATCAGCAGCATATTCTATGACAATAAAATCAGAGATCAAGACAACACCAATCGCTCATACCTCTGCTCTGGAGCCTCTTCACCTTCAAATCTCATTTTGAACCGCATCCCGATGGTATAACTGTTTTTGAGAGACTCCATATATTGGTCATACGGAACAATAAATTCAGCGGGACTAGTCCTGCAAAATAATGACATTGTAAGTGCTGTGTCGGAAATGAATCAATTACAAAAACCCTCAACATGCCGTCGGCCCACAAGCGCTAGGAGGTCAGACTAAAACCACCATATCAGTTTCAACATAGTTTTAGGAATAATTTACAAACCTAGGCTTGTAATAGACAGTGAAGATTGTCCCCGTCAAGATGGCATGCCAAGCAGTTGCAAGGACCCCAAGATGCATGCTGTGACTTGAGATCACTGAGGATGGAACATTACCCTGTTGTCTCATTGCTCGCCTGACACCAACTCGAAGTTCCCCGTTTTCACCTCTGCAAAATCCCCAAATTAGTTCCCTTCCAGAGTAAAATAACCAGAACAATCTGAAACCCTAATTCAGGGTAGAACAAACCTAAGAAATATAAACGCATCCCCAGCGACAAGCCTTTTGGAGCTAACAAAAACACTCCAACCACTCTGAAGCAAGTGTCTACGGGGCTGACCTGAAATTCACCCGACCCATCAGTAACAATCGATAGACACGACAGAATATAACAACAAAGGTACTACGTAACGATGAGAGAGTAATTACCCCGAAAGATATGTTTAAATCGCCATTCGTTTCCATGAAGATCCTTAGCTGCCAATTCCTGAGTGGGTGGCTGCTTCGACATATCCTGTCAATAAACACGCCACTCATCCAGCGTCAGCCAGCATGTAATGACACGCTTGAACCAAGTACGAGGAGGAGGAGAAAAAAGGGCAAGAAACCAAACCAGAGGGGGAAGGCATTCATCAGCATGCCGTCTCAGCACGGAAAAGCCACCATGGGTACTGGTGTCGGACGCTGTCAGGGTTTTACAGAAAGAATGAACGTGAAACCGCGGAGGCGGAGGCGGTGGCGGTTCTTTCTCCACGTCATTCTCATTTTGCTATCATCCCCACCACAAAAAAAAAAATAAAAAATCATAAGCATAACATTCTCACCCAATTACTCACTCTCTATTACAAACAAGCTATTGAGATGAGGAAACTCACATTTGGCTCCGGAAGCAAGGTGACCTGAGCGAACACCTCATCCGTGTCGGGCTCGGCCTGAAAAACCACTGACTTTTTTTAGGATTGCTTTGTTCTAAAGCATGGGAATTTTTAATAGCGAAAAAGTGTCACAGATCGAACAACACTACCTTCAGCTGCACGTTGATGACCCGACAAAGGATCTTGGGTGGGAGATCGTAAACCGGCATGTGCTGGTCCGCCACCTGATTCGTCGACGCCTCAACCTAGTTCACACCCAAACAAAATATAAGCACAACACTCAAAAGAACTAAAACAAAACCAAAACCAAACCCATCTCACTCCAATCCACCAACAACGCCACAATTTTACTCCCAAAAAGGCAACAAGCGAAGCTCGTCTCAAATCTGAGCTATGACTCCAAAAAGGAAACCATATTGTCAAACATAAACAAACCAAGACGAGTTCGAGTAAAGAATGAACAAATTAACTAATTAGTTAATTGAATTACCTGCTCGATATGTCCCTGAGGAAAATAAAACACGCGCTCTCCTTCGCGCGGCACGGTCACGAGAGGACCGGCACACGCGTGCCACAGTTCCCTGAAAAGTGCAGCTTCTGCGTCTAACAAAAAGAAAAAGAAAACGATTACAACTTTCACTCCACAGAAGGAACCAACCTACGCCACGTTCGGAGCTGTCTCCCTACCTTTGGCCGTGGCCGGCGCCTGAGCCTCCACAGCTCCGCCGTCGATATGGTTCGAGCAATTTCCCTTCATCGTCACCTCGGATGATGCCATTTCCACAGACCTCACCACAGATCTCTCATCCGCAACACTCCTGGCGTAATCGTTCAGGGCCTTGGCAGGAAGAAACACAGAGATAAACCCAAATTCACTCAACAAGTTAACCTCGAAGCTGAGAGGTAAGAGAAGTGGTGGGTGAACAAACACTTGAGCAGTTATTGCAGGCGAAATTCCAAAATCTTGGTGCTCCGACCAAGAAGAAGAAGAAGATGACGAAGAAGCGTATGTTGTGTTGTGTGTGGCTTTTGGGATGTGGGGTTGAGACTTAACCAGAGTGGTCAAAACAGCGTGCAATGATTTCAACCGCGGTCAATCCCTTAACCAATCTGTGAGGAGGGTACCGGCATTTGGCAGTAAGTGTGGGCCCGTGACCGGACATAGGGGGTAAAGAGGATCCATAAATAAAGGCGGCTGGGGACAGAGAAGGGTATGGACGGCGTTAACGCGGTGTCGAGAGGGGATTGGATTGGCATGTAACGGCGTGTGTCGTGACGGTCGCTGGAAAGTTGTTCTGTTTTTATTGGGAAATGGCTTTGTCGTGCTATTAACGGGCAGCGCTTGATGGATGGATGCATAGATGGACGGAGTCGATTGGAATTGAATTGGATGCAAGCAAACAGCATTTGCATTTGCATCCCACACTCACACACTGCGCATCTTAACTACTTTTTCTTTTTTTTTTTCTTTTTTCTTTAATTCACATCTCGTCTTAATATCTCTTCTTCTCGAGATATCTCGTCGAGATGGAAAAATGTGTACCAATGGGAAACATTTGAAGACGCCCAAGTATGGAATGCAAGTAACAACTTCACCAAATTCCACCTTATTTAAATCTTTTTATTAAATGTTCTGTCAGACCACCAAATTTTTCCTACACTTCTAATCCAACACTTCAACTCTTTCTTTTTTCTTTCTATATAGATAGGAATTTTATTTTATGTCTATAAAACACACTCCATCTTCCTACGAACATATTCTTAAATAAATTACAACTTAATTATTTATAAGTAAATCAAGAAAAAAAAAACTAACTAGAGATGGTAATTTATAATTATATGTTTTACATTTAGTATTTATTTGACATAGACATAGAAACCCCATCCTCATGGGCCACCTCTCCCCTTATTCATTTCTATCTCTCATCTCAAGGTCAATTTTTCCTTGTCCCCATTACCTGAGTCCCCTAGCACGGATCTCACTTGTAAAAACAATAATAAATTAACTATTAATTCTTTTTTTCAATAAATGTTTTAATAAATTCAAGCTTTATAGTCAGTTTAAATAATAAAATAGTTGTCAGAAAGAGAAAGCTAAAGTTTACCAATATGTTATTCATTAAGCAAAGAAATTAATATCCCATATGTGTGTAAATATATTTTGAAACTAGGAGTATTTTCTTTTAAGAGTGTTTCTCTTTTTTCAAATATTTAAGGCACTGCACAGACAGAAAAATACGATCTTCAAATATAGTTTGAAAACTTTCTATATTTTCTAATGTAAGCAGTACTTATGAATTATGATAATCCTTGATTCATATTATTAAGATTAAAATAGGGCAAATTTACCAAAAATAATTGTTGGAGGAAAATAACAGTGAGAAAATTTGAATAATGTGGATCACATCCTCTCGATTATTGGATCCTTGACTGCAAAAGGGGATGGGTTTCAGTACATTTGTTCTCACTTTATGGTTGTCACGTTTGCTCCACGCATAGAATAACCTTTCAGATATATTTTAGTATTATAGTATCACCAATGATGTTTCATTAAACATATATTAATTTATCATAGTAATCTAACAACAACAATGTATATATAATTAAAGTAACTCCGATAATATAAAAAATCTGGAATTAGACAAAAAGTTTTGTATACCAGTTGAGCATCATTAATATTTACGTATTCACTCTGTATGACAAATACTTATACACAGGTGGCCATGCCATAATGTTGCATGTGCTAGCAATAAAAACTTCAATGAATTTTTCTATGAAGGACAAATCTTATTCACTTATTAATTTTCTCCCACACAAAATTGAATAAAAATATGGGATTAGAGTTGCCATAATAGATTCTTTCTTTAACTAAATACATAAAATAATCAGTTAATTATGGATATATTAAAACATTAATATTATTCTCTTATCAACAATTCACATGATATTTTATATTTTTTTCATCCTATTGCTTGTTGTAGTGTAAAATACTTACGTGATTGAAAATCATTCTCATTATGTTAAACATTCAAGATTACAAAAAATTTAAAAAATATTTATAATTTAGACATAGATTACTTCACTCTCCACAAGTTATTAGTTATGAGAATAAATTTTAAAGTAATGAAAGATAAAAAAAAAATGTATAAATAAGTTATAAATGTTTCATTTTTATTTCATTATGACTAAGTTATAAGTGTTTTGATATAATATTATTATAAATGTTGATAACCAAATAATTAATTTAAGTCAATTAAATTCTTGATTTATGTAAATAGTTTTTTATCAAAATTTTATTATACTTTTTAACATATATTTATATCTACTCAAATATTTATATATATATATATATATATATATATATATATTATAAAAGAATAAAAGTATAAAAAACACATAATAAGATGAACAAATTTGTAAAAATATCTTATATAATCAATTATACTTTTTACATTGTGAACGTAAATATTAATAAAAAATTTAAAAACATAATTTGTTATAAGAAAAGTAATCACTTAGGTTTCATTAATATTTAGATTTACATAGTTTACATAATAGTATAACTTATAGACATTTATAATTTTTTTATGATTTAATTTTTCATATTTTAATAATATATTAAAGAATACTAAATAATATATAAAATAAAATTGATTTAAATATTTTATAAATTAATTTATTTATATATTTTTATTTTGAAAATAATTTTTATTTACAAAAATTTCATAATAATTTTAATTTTAATTTAAAAGTTATTTTAATTCTAATTCAAATTTGTAGAGGTTTTTGATAAATTATTCTTTAAATATATTAATATAGAAAAAAATATTTCATTACATATAAAATCAAATGCAAATTTTTCCTAATTTTTATCTCAATTCAAATAACATCACTTCTCACTCTCTTTTTTTTTTCAATCTCTCAAATTTATACTTTGTACAAAAAAAAAAAAAAACACATATGTTATTTTGAGATGAAATATTATTAGTATAGGTTTAGACTTTGGGTACAAAAACTTGGTCGAATTCTAGAAGGATTCAAACTCTTCATGTTATCTTCCAGTTAATTGTAATATTTAATTATTTTTATTATTTGTGTTTAGATAGGTGAAGAATGTAATAGTGATTATGATGGAAATAAATAATATTCAGCTGCATAAGGTTAATAATGTCAAAATTATAAACCTTTGAAGAAAGGAACTTAGCAACCACATGTGACTTTTCACACTCTTAAGTTGTCTTTATATAATTGTTTTTTTTAGTTAAGTTTTCTTGTAAAGTCATTTACACTAATAACAAATTTTCAGTTTCACATTTCTTCTCACTTCTCGCTTGCATGCATCCTTTGTTGTTTCATTCCTTTCTTCCTTCTTGGTTCACTTATTATTTTGTCTGTATCATGATTGGGAGTCTGCTAACATTGTTGTTGCTGCTCAAAGTTACTTGTATATTCACCCCAACAGAATCATGTTGGTATGATGAAAATAACATGTCTTAAAAAGTCTCACATTGTCTAGGATAACCAAGGAGGTAGGTGTTAGTGACTATATAATGGACTCTAAGTCCATAAAGTTCCTTGCCCCGAGTCAAAGAAACTTCAAGCTTGTATTTGACTCTTCTTTCTTCTTCTCATTTCTTATACTCTTGTCATAAGAGCGTTGTGTGAGATTTAGATTAAATTATTGCTTTGGAGAGTGTGGATGTACTCGGGGTCAAAGGGCATGAGAGAGTTTTATATGTGTTTCGTTGTGTTTATTTTATTTCTCTATTAATAGGGTGATTCTTGGGAAAAAAACGGTAATGTTCTTAATTGATGATGCATTTTTTCCAACAATGGTATTAGAGTTATGGTTCAGTAGGATTTTTTTCTTAGTATGCTCTGTGGTTGCAACATAGTTTGATCTTCCACATCAGAAAAGATCAATTCCTTGTTGTTGGAGAATCATCATTGGTTGTTGAAGTTGTAATGAGAAATTTGATGGAAGGATCATTGTCAGTGTTGTGTTGATGCGGTGAATTTGCAGCTGGGTTTGTGGAGGTGCAAGGACTGAGTCGTGTTAGATCTACAGTGAAGTTCGCGTGTGGCGAGATACTCCTGGATCTGCGAAGGACGTCACAATTGGTGCTTGCATGGTCCGATGAGTGATGTGCGACGGAGATCTTATATGTGTGAGTCACAGTTTGCAGCATGTGCGTGGAGGAAGTGCTATGCGGTTTACAGATTTGCTTCGATGAAAGTCAATAGTGGTTCTACGTCAGCAGGCGTTATGTCAACAAGTGTTGTGTCTCCAAAGAGGGAGTTAAATGGCACGGTGGTTGCGAAGTACAAATGTTCGATCTGTGGCTTTTCACAAGGTTCAGTGGTTTTGCACCGTGGGTTGCGACATGGTTCCGACGAAGGGTGTATGGTGTTTATGCGCAAGCATTGGCTAATATTTATGCAAGATGTATGGTTATTATACATGGGCATTGGTTAGCATTGATGTAAAGTGCATGAAAATTCTTGGGATGACTTAATTCGAAGCGAAAATTCTTGGAATGGTTTAATTCCAAGTGCAAATTCTTGGAATGGTTTAATTCCAAGTGCAAATTCTTGGGATGATTTAATTCCAAGTGAAAATTATTAGGATAGTTTGATTCTAAGTGGAAATTCTTGGGATGGTTTGATTCCTAGTGAAAATTCTTCGAATGGTTTAATTCCAAGTGGAAATTCTTGGGATGGTTTGATTCCAAGTGGAAATTCTTGGGATAGTTTGATTCCAAGTGGAAATTCTCAGGACGACTTAATTCCAAGTGATACTCCATATGGTGGAGTATGATTGCTGGTATAGGCAATGAAGATGTGTTTATTTTAATTAGGATGGAGAATGTTGGGCGTATGAAAATAACATATCTTGAAAAGTCTCACATCGCCTAGGATAATCAAGGAGGTGAATTTTAGTGACTATATAATGAACTCTAAGTCCATGATGTTCCTTGTCCCGAGTCAAAGAAAAAGCTTGTATTTAACTCTTATTTCTTATTATTTCTTATACTCTTGTCATAAGAGTGTTGTATGCAGTTTAGGTTAAATTATTGCTTTGGAGAGTGTTGGTGTACTCGGGGTCAAAGGGCATGGGAGAGTTGTCTATGTGTTTCCTTGTGTTTATTTTATTTCTCTATTAATAAAGTGATTCTCATGGGTTTTTCCCAACAAATCCAAAAACCTCATTAGTTTCTCATGTTCTTGACATTAAAAAACTACCACTCATGGAGTAGATCATGGTGACAGTCTTAAGCTAAAAGAATAAATTGGATATTATAGATGGAACTATTGTGGAGCTGATGAAGAAAGTTCCTTCCTATCAAACATGGAAATGATGCAACACATGGTTGTTTCTTAGCTTGTCCACTTCGTTTCCCCATCAATCCAACAATTTTTTTTTTGGATGGATAAAGCTTCAAAGATCTAGGCCGACCTTAAATCTAGATACTTTAAAGGAGATCTCATACGTATCTTAAACTTGTAAATGGAAGTTTCCTTTGTGAAGCAATGAGATCTCACTATGACAGACTGTTTTACCAAATTGAGGATCATTTGGGACGAACTTGATAAATATAGGCCTGACCTTGTTTGTGGATGTGATCTAAGTGCACTTATGGGATAATTTTGTTGATTACTAAAAGAAAAGGTGAAGATCATGTAATGCAGTTTCTTAGAGGCCTTAATGAGTAGTATAATAATGTTAAATCTCATGTTCTGTTGGTAAACCCCATTCCCCTTATTAGCAAGATTTTCTCCTATGTTTCCCAACAAGAAAGGCAAATTATGAGGAATATTTTGATTAATAAGCCAAATATAAAGATCAATGTTGCAAGCACTCAACTAAACTACAACTATTATGGAAAGACAATACATATTGAGTCAACATGCTATACAGAGAATGGTTTCCCTAAAAACCATGACAACAAAGGTTCAAAGAATCCCAGTAGAAATTTTTGCACCCATTATGGCCATAATGGCCATACAATGGATGTTTGTTATAGGAAACATGGATTTCCTCCTGGGCACCAACTGTATGGTGGAAAGAGCAATTCTATCAGAGACATAGAGATTAAACAAGATTCAAAACAAGATGATACTACGGGAGAGCAAGACATGCATTTGACATATCAACGGTATCAAGCTTGGATGACCTTACTTCGTTCTAAAGAAAGCAACAATTCTGATACATAAGTTAACTACATCAATACCGTGACTTCAGATTTATCACAGCAAGGTAAAATTTTCATTAATTATTGTAGTCATATGGGTTGATATCGCTTAAGTAATGGACTATTATATATTGTACTCATTTTGTGCATAACTCAATATCAATAAAGCATTAGCAAATATGCTCAACTAATCGAGTACACAACTCAAGCAATGGTTTGTGGCTTGAGTTAGAGAGATGTCAACATAAATTTCTCTCCTTTAGACTGAGTGATGCTTAAGCAATGAGAGGTTGTTAAAGCATATATGGATGATGGTGGTGCATGAGGTTTTGTAATGTGTGAAACAATGCAATTATGTGTTAATGTGATCTTTCAAGACTTGATGGAATGAAATAATGAAATTAGTGATTATGGAACTGGTTGTGTGATATAACAAAAAGTATTTCTCAAACATTAGATGAGCAATTAAGCGAGTAAAAGGCAAAACCAGCTCTTCCATTAAGAGTTATATAATTTGTGAGGCCTCTCAAGTGATGAAGTTTTTCTTAGTTCATGGAGGCGAGATAGATCAAGTGAAAGGAATTTTCTTAAACTACACATACACTAGTGCAGAATTGCATTTTTACCTCGCCTTATAGGCCTCGGTTAGCAAGGAACCGAAGCATATAACGGCGCGGTGGCATTTTTGCAATTTTAGGCAACTTTTATGCCTCGATTCAAGAAAAACCCGAGGCCAAAAAGGGTTATAGGCTTCAGTTAAAAAAAAATCGGTGCCAAAAGGGGTTATCGGCTTCGGTTCAAAAAAAACCGGTGCCAAAAGGTGCTTATATGCTTCTGTTGAACAGACCCGAAGCCAAAAGGTTACGTCTTTGGCCTCGGGTGGCACTGAACCGGGGCCAAATAGTTTAATTAGGGCACAAAAACGCGAACCCCTCT
>Ga0214544_1007080_pt1 | contig 20063 bp, 16 predicted proteins | sample CNSS3metaG_FD_160074 | JGI IMG/M metagenome (GOLD analysis project Ga0214544, IMG submission 160074) | Root nodule microbial communities from cowpea collected in UCLA plant growth center, Los Angeles, California, USA - CNSS3 | ecosystem: Host-associated > Plants > Roots > Nodule | place: USA... | reverse complement strand
TCCAAAGTATTTCCTCCACCTACATCACCCGTTCCAAGTATTTTTCCCTTGTTGTTATCCCCATAAGTGACAAATCCTTGTTCCTTTCTTTTAAAGTTCTTAAACTTCTTTTTGTCTCCAGTCATGTTTCTTGAACAACCACTGTCAAGATACCACATTGATCTTCTGAATTTAGAAGTCATCTGCAAAATAAGGAAACAATTCATTTAGGTCCCCAACAACTTGTTTGGGTCCTTGGGGTTAGAATAAAAATATCTACTTATGAACAGGCACCCAATGATACTTCCTATTAGGAACACCAAAATGTTTAATATTGCATTTGTTTAAAGTATGACCCTTTTTCATGCAATAAAAACATGTAGCAGTACATGCATATGTATTAATAGAATGATATGTTCCTTTTTCTACCCAAACTCTACGAGTTCGCTTAGTTTTATTTTTAGAATTATGATTATGAGCATGCTTGGTATTATTTGGATATTTCTTGAGATCAAACTTTTCACAGTTTTTATTCTCTAAGGCATCTTCAAGATGTTTTTCCAAAATACATATATCAAACATGTAACTTTTACATGAAGCACATTCAACAATTTCTTTTTCTTTATTTTCTAATATTGAAATTTTATTTTTCAAAAATTCTTCTTCTTCAAGAGATTTTTCAAATTTACTTTGCAAATCTTTAAAATCAGTTTTTAACTTTTTATGAGCATTATCCAATTTACTAGATTTAACAAGTAATTGTTGAAAAGCATCATACAAATCATCATAGTCATTTTCATAGCAAGTAGAATTTACCTCACTATCAGAATCATCGTGATTAGCCATCAAACATAAATTTGCTTCTTCATTTTCAGAATCGCTGGAATTTGATGAGCTTGAGGCATTGTCTTCCTATGCTATGTATGCCTTCTTTTTAAGGAATTTTCTGCCCTTCTTGTCTTCACTTTTCTTTGAATTTGGGCAATCATCCTTGATGTGTCTAGATTCTCCACATCCGTAACATTTGAAATTTGAGGATGATCCTTGATTATCCTTCTTGTTGTTCTTGAATTGATTTTTACCTTTAGCCTTCATGAATTTTGTAAACTTCTTAATCATAAGACTAAGATTTTCATCGTCATCCGAATCTTCTTCTTCTTTTTGCTTTTTGCCTTTAACTACTTCAGTTTTAAAGGCTATGTTCTTCTTTCTTCCAATATCTTCTTCTTCATTTAGTCTGCCCAGTTCAAGCTCATGTTCTCTCAGCTTTCTAAATAGAGCCGCCATCGTCATTGTCGCAAGATTTTGTGACTCCGTGATGGCTGTCACCTTCGGCTGCCAAGTCTTGTTCAAGGATTTAAGAATTTTTATATTTAATTCATCAGTGTCAAAAGTTTTACCTAGACCTGTGAGATGATTGACGATATGTGTGAATCGTTTCAGCACATCGTAGATAGTTTCTCCTTGTTGCATCCGAAACATTTCATATTCTTGGATCAAGGAGTTCTTATGTGCCCGTTTCACATCGTCTGTTCCTTCATGGGTCACACGCAATATTTCCCACATATCTTTTGCACTAGTGCAGACTGAGATCCTGTAAAACTCATCTAGGGTTAAGGCAGATGAAATTATATTTCTAGCTTTTACATCATACTGGGCTCGCCTATTTTCGTCTGTTGTCCACTGCGAGAATGGATTTGGTTCTTGCACATCATTTACAACATTACCATTTACCACAGCATCCCAAATACGTCTATCAACAGATTCCAGAAAAATTTGCATCCTAACTTTCCAGAAAGGATAGTTTTCACCTGTAAATAGGGGAGGTCTGTTGATAGACGCACCCTCAGCAAAGGTTTGATTTTGTCCAACCATTTTCGAAAAATTTGAATAACTATCAAAGCAAGCTCTGATACAATTTGTTGGTATCACACAGCGGAATGTTTAAGCATTTGGACAAAAACCAAGAGGGGGGTGAATTGGTTTTAAGTAATAAAATTAATACTTTAAAATTTTTCCAAAATTTATCGATTAAATCAAATATTAATTTCTTTAAACACAATAATAGATGAAATAAAGAGATAGAGAAGAAGATTGAACACAAGTATTTATACTGGTTCGGATCAAAAGACCCTACGTCCAGTTGTTAATCTCTCAAAAACGAGATTAACTAAATTACTAACAAATAACATATTTACAATTAGATAGTAAAAAGAGTAAGGAAAGAAAACACCTCTCTTGATCACACAAGAGATGAACACCTTTCTCTGAATCACATAGAGAACCTTGACCTTAGCTTTCCTAGCAACAGCAGCAGCACTCAATCTCCTAAAACACCTCTCAGGAAAAGTTATCGCTCTACCCACACTAGGTTTTTCAAAGCTTCTTTTGAGAACACTCAGAGAACTCTCTTGCAGTCACAACACTAGCACTCTAGCTTCTCAAAAAGGTGAGTGAGAAGTAACTCTAATGTTCCTTAAATAGGGGTTCCAGAAATTAGGTCAAAAAGCTGAACAGTCGCGCCCAACTGACCAGGATAATCGATTATCACTAGTTATAATCGATTATTCCAGTGTGTTTTATGAAAAACAAATTTTTGAACAGATAATCAATTATCAGAGGTGATAATCGATTATTCCAGTGTTTTCTTGAAAAAAATGATTCAACTCAGGATAATCGATTATCCTAAGTGATAATCGATTATCACTTGATTTTTCGAGAAATACCAGAATTTCCTTATACAATATTGATTCTAACTATTCTAATTACACTTTACAAGATGACTTTAAACACAACAACACATGTTCTTCATATTGACTTCCAGATGGCTTTTAGGCTTCTTTTAGCATCATCAAAATCTTGCTTCAACATTTAGACTTGTATTGCTTTTGCCAACAAAGTATACTTTTGGAGAAAGAATGGAGACGAGAAAAAGAAAGAGAAAAGAGGGAAGGAAAAAATTAGGGATTTAAAGATATTATGACAGGTTTATCTAAATTTGTCATAACATATTTTTAACATAATTCCAATTTTGCCATGACGACCATCTACTATGATAGGTCCTCTACACCTGTCATAATAAATTCTCCCTTTTCACTTATTACGACAGATTCCTTTTTACTAGTCATAATAATTGTTACTTTTATTACAAAAATGCCACCAGTCAACTTATTATGATAGGTGGCTTATACCTGTCATAATAAGTCGTTATATATTCGCCTTTTTCTACTAGTGCATTAAAGTTATTCTTTAAATTAGTTTTATTTAACACTTTTAACATCAAAACCTTATGCTCACCAAAATGGATCAACTACAACAATTCTATAGTGCTATCCTATTTTAATCGATCACACATATATTCATGGAACTAGTTACAGGTTGAACCAATAGATCAGCAGTTGAACCACATAAAATAGAAGATATTAAAATAATAATGGAAGTGTAAATGAATTTAAGCCACGCAGAATACAATTGGAATATATTTAACAACCCCATTTTTTTTCCCATGCCGGTTACTACGAGATGGAAAAGTTGGCACCATGGTTTGTCTCAGCCACACCTGACTCAAGTTCCATTAATATGAAAAAATTAGGAATTTTGTGTTTGGTAATATTTATCGTATGTTTATTTGTATGTATAATATGGTATCTATATCGTCAAGGTGAAGTAGTTCATCCCTCTGAAGATATAGAAATGATTGATATAGTGTAGAAAAACTATGATATATAAGTATAAAATAATAAATATTATGTCACTACTGAAAAATGGGCTTATAATGACAGGTAAAACGAGCTTACTATGATAGGTATTCTGGTGTCATAGTTCCAAGAGTCATAGAAAATTCGTGCTTTTTATGACACTACATAAACCTGTCATAGTAAGTCAGACTTATCCACACTCATAGCTCCCCAATTAACGTTGACACTAGAAATAAAGCGCGCTTTTTATGACACTACAGAAACTTGTCATATTAAGTCAAACTTACTATGATAGGTGTTCGATTAACAATCATAATAAGTCTAACTTACCACTGCACAAGTTGACGATGCTGGGACAATCAATGAACTTACTATAACAATTTTTTGTTAAACCTATCATAGTAAGTCCAACTTACTATGACCGATAATGCAAAGTACGTCATAATAAGTCCAAATTACTTTGATAGGCAATGCAAACTACATCATAGTAAGTCAGATTTTTTTTTATGATTTTTCTATTTCACCATTTTCCTTTCCATTCAATTCACTTGCAAATAACTTTCATATCACCAGACCAAACAATTCCAAACAAAACCAATTCCATAGAGTTAAGTTGTCTAACAAACTCAAAAATTGAAATTGTATATAATAAACCTACAACCTTGACAACTTTTACAAATACTCTCAAAAAGATTATAAGTATTATAAAACTAAGCTTTCTACAAGTTATCAGCAACACTCAAAAGAAAGGAAGCCCACTTGGTTCTAATTTCTTCCACCTCTCTACCTTCCAATGAGGATGAATCATTAAATATCTACAAAAAACATAATGAAGTTAAACAATATTGTAATTAACAATTACATAAGTATTTAGTCAGTTTTTTGTTACCTTATTCCATGAGTCAGTAATGTTTGTACATATAATCATGTGCATGTGTTTCATGACGTAATGGCCACACTCATAGCTCCCCAATTGACGTTGACACTGTAAATCAAATACAAATAATTATAATTTGTTTTATACTAGAACTTAAATGGTAATTAAACATAAAAATTACGTTAGGTGCAATTATTTCTATCTTCTTCCTAGATACAGATGGAACACCTCTCAACCTTGAATGAGCTTCCAAAGACCTACAAAAAGTAAACATTCATTAATCATTCTCTTGTAGTTCTCTTGTGTTTGTTGCATAAGAAAGCTAACACATTGTCCATCAAAAATATATTAGAGGTGTGAGTTTTTATACTATTTTATTTCCTTCCAATATGATTAATATGATTTAATGAATGTTTACTTTTTATAGGTCTTTGGAAGCTCATTCAAGGTTGAGTAAGTCAGTCTTGTAAATTGACGTCGACAATTTATTTAACAAAATTGTATAAAAAAATAATCAATTATCATCACTATCATCTTCCTCAATAATATAATTTTCTTCATCCTCTGATAAATCAATACTTTCATCATCACTTTCTTCGTCGTCGTCATAAATAACTTCTATATGTATCATTGGATTTTCATTAGTTGTGGATCGAACTAACTCATTTATATGCAATGGAAAATCATGTTCATTATGTGACACTTTATATATATCAATGAGATTGAGCCAATGTCTTCATTTTCTTGACACACCTCATTTGTAGATTCCTTTGATATATCATATCAATCTCGTGGTTTTGTGTTCACTACTACTAGCCAATTAGGATCTTTGGTGTCTTTAACATAATACATTTGTTGAGCTTGACTAGCTAAGACATGGCTCATTAGTCCTCAATTTACGCTTACTATTAATGAGAATAAATCCATATTTGTCTTCCTTGTATCCTTTTCCCTTAGAATACACATCCCACCAATTACATTTAAATAAAATGACATCATTTCCATTTGAGTAACTTAATTCAATAATATCCGTCAAGACACCAGAGTAGTCTAAATTACCTGTATTCTTGTCACCTGTAACTAAAACTCCACTATTTTGGGATTTCAAGGACATGTCTCATTCTTTGACATTGAATCTTCAACCATTTATCAAATAACTTGTATATAGAAAAATACGTGAATCTGGTCCACAAGCCAAGTGAAATAACGACTCATTTATTCTTATGTCACATTCTCTTTTCAGTTCAACATGTGAAAAAAAAATTAATGTGCTCAAGCTATTTAATAATAGTAAACATATATTTAATTAATTCTTACAAATTTTTTGAACCAATGGAAAAATTCTCTTTGACGCCTTTGTTCTACATTTTGTGAATTTGCTTTCTCTAATTCTTGTTTGTGTAATTTGATAATGAAATACATTATTATAATGATTTATATATAACCAAAATAATATGAATATGTAATTTAATAAAGTCACTTACTGGAGGAAAGATGAGACTCAATGTAATTTCTCCAACTTATATAAAGTTAAAACTATAGTTTTCTCTAGCATGTCTAAAGTGCCTAGACTCAATGTTTTAGAGCATAACTCTCTAAAACAAAAACTTAATTCAATTAGGGCCTCACAAACTTCCTTTTGACGAAAACCACATATTGAAAGAGGGAGAAAGTGATGTAGAGATACATGACAATCATGACATTTCATCCTATATGTTTTCCCACCTTGGACATCTATACAATGAGAAATATTGGATGAATAACCATTTGTAACCTTCAAATTAACTACAAATTGACAAAATGCATGTTTTTCCTAAGATGACAAATATGTGTATTTTTCTTCTTCACTCATAGTCACTTGAAGCTCTAGACGTATACCATATAGGCAAGATCAAATTGGGAGTTTATATTATCTTTTGTCTTATTTTCGAGATCCATCAATGTTCCTATTATGTTGTCAAAAACATTTTTTTCAATTTGCATGATGTCGCAACAAAAATTGTGACGGGACCGCGAACCAAAAATAAAATTTGAAAAAATAAAGAGTTTGGGGTCGCCACCATAGTTTATTCTGGAGAACTACTCAAATATTTCCTACCCTTTGGTCTTGATAGAGAAATTAGTGATATGATTATAATAATTAGAAGCAATATCTCTTCAAATGGTAATAATCAATATTACTAATTGGGATTGATTTTGTGCTCTAATTTATTAATGGTTAGAATCAATATTTCCGATCTTGTTTGATTTTGTGCTCTGATTTGCTTCCCATAATGTGTTGCTATCATGACCAATTCCTTCCTTATATTGTTCATTACAATTAAGGCTGAGATTACATTGATATTGCAAGGTGTGAGTATAAATACGCATTCTGTCGTAACCAAAAAAAACATTCTCTACACTTATCTAATTCTTTTCCATCACCACTCCCATACATACCTTCCTTTTTATCTCTCTTTCAAAAAAAATATGTAAGGAGGTAGAAAAAAAAGAAAAGAAAAAATTCTCTACACTCTCTCTTTCTCTCTCATTACCACCCACACAGACCCATCTCATTTTTATCTCTCTTGAAAAAAAAAACACAAAAATATTAGAGAAGGAGGCAAAGAATAAAAAAAGAGAAAAGGTGAGGAGATATTGAACATTTTTGAAGGTACGTCACTGCCAGTTGCTTTTTTTATTTATTTTTATCAATTTTTTAAATCATTAAAAAATATTTTTATCCATTTCTTTGGTGTCTTTTCGACCGCTCGCGTCGCATGACACCTATTTTAGACTTTCGTTCCTTTTTTTTTCTAAAAAATATATATCAATCTAAGAATATAAAATAGTTTTCTTTATTTACTCTTCAAGAACTATCTGGTTACTCACGTCATAGTGACATTCACATTCACTTTTCAATAACTTTAAGAAAATTATGAAAAATTATAAAAGATAAAAAAATCAAAGATAAAAAAAAAGAATTTATTTTCAGTGTTTGTCCGGCACTCGCGTCGCGTGACATCAATATTAAAATAATACTAAAATTTAAATAAAAAGGTTTTCGAAATTATTAAAAAAATTAAATCGTTTTCAAATATTTTTCCAAATAGTTGTTCATAAAGAACTACGTAACCCTAATCCTCCATTGCATTGTGAATGGATATACTTAGGAGCGAGGATTAATCCTCGTCGGGTCCAAAAAACCAAAAAATTATTTTTGTTTCTTTTGTATATTATTTTATTATTATTTTTAAGGAAAAATAAATATTTTGAAAACCACATCCTTTTGCACATTTAATTAAAGTTACCTTCTTAGGATGGACGCTGTGGGTGCTAATACCTTCCTCACGCGTAGCCGACTTCCAAGTCCAAAATCTGTTCTTTTGTAGACCTTGTCTTATCTTTTTGGTTTTTCCGTAGTTTTCCAAAATAAATTATGGTGACGAATCCAAAACTTTATTTTTTCAAATTTTTATTTTTTGTTCGTCGTCCCGTCGCGATTTCGATTGTGACACATGACATCTAGATTGTGACGTAATTTTAGACACCTCTAATAAGGCAACTAAAAAAAATGTTTTTTTTCTTCCAATTCTTAAGTAATTGTATTCCTCTGCGCTTTTCTTTCCTTATAAATTTACCAAATCTCACCGAGATATAATTATTATTAATTAATAAGAGTACTACTAAATAAATACCAATGAAAACAAATATATACAAATTAACAAAGTTAATTAATGAAAATATATAACAAGATGGTTCTAATTAAATGAAAAAAATATTAATTGTTATTTTTTAAATATATTTAGTTAATACATTGTAAATTAGATACTAATTTAATTTGTATATTCAAACATACAATAACATAAAATGATAGTATTCAAATCTAAAAATTTATTTTAGATAACCTAAAATGAAAAATAATGTTATTTTATCTTTTATTTGAATTGGTTTAAATTCACATATATTATCTACGATTAATGTATAATTTTTTAAAACAAAAGTATAAATAATAAGAAAAATTAGTTATCAACCATAACACATGTTGAATTAATTTTGTTTATTTCAACATATTATACTTGCAATTTAAATTTAAAATAATTTTTGAAATAAAAAATATTTTACTGTAAGTGTATCTTTCATTAAGAGAAATAATTTAATGTTTAAATTCTAAAAAATATTTAAATAAATGATATCTTTTACTTTAATTCTATCTTTAAGAGAGAAGATAACTAGTGCAGTAAGGGCTTTTGACCCCGGTTATTTTTGTTATTCTGCCTCGGTTTTAGAACCGAGGCATATTAGGGTGAGGCCAAAAGGTGTGACTTTTGGCCTCGGGTGTTAACCGAAGCCATAAAGCGCTTTTTCTGCCTCGGGTAACGTAAGAACCGAGGCCATAGGGGACATTTTTTTGGAACACCACTGCAGTTGTGGTAAGTCGTTCGAGAGCACGAAATCGACAATATCCAAATTGAATCGGAACAGGAACATAGTTTTCGTCCTCCTCCACACTTCCCTTAACCACACAGGTTGAATCTTCGTTCACAATCTCCTCCACACTTCTCGAATCTCCGTTCACAATCTCCTCCACACTTCTCGAACACGGTCCTGAAGGAGTATCAGATTGCACTCACCTTTGCTACCGATTACGACGAACGCGACCAACCCACCAACGACATCTTCTACCCCGTCTGGAACCTTACGCAAGTAACACCAGAAGCCATCAAGCAGTTCAAGGAGAAGGCCGAAAGCATGGACGTGGAGGTGGAAGTGTTCATCTCCATCGGCAACCACGACAACCGTCACCCCTTCAAATCCCTCAACAGAGAAGCATGGATCGTCAACACCACCGACTCACTCACGCGCCTCCTCCAGGAGGTGAACCTCCAAGTGGACAGCATCGACGTGCAGTACGAGGAAATCGCGCCCCCTGGTTTCAGCCCCTCTTCCACTTTTCATTTCAGCCACCCTTTTCAACAAACCCTAAAATGGAGGTGCAGCGAACCAGCAACGGCAGCGAACCAGCGGCGACAACGAACCAGGGCGGCAGCAAACAGCGAACCAGTGACAGTGGAGGGGTAGGTTGCAGAACCAGTGACGGTGGAGGGGTAGGTTGCAGGGAGAGAGAAGAGAGAAATGGAGTTGTTGAGAGAAATGGAGACTGCGGCGGGAAAGAAGAAAAAGAAAAAAGGGCACGCATGTTGGCACCAGTTGTCAATCACCCGAGGCCAAATATGTGAGTTTTTGGCTTCGATTCTTCGCAATCGAGGCATATGCTAGTTTTTGGCACTGATTTCTTATCAACCGAAGCATAACACCGTTTTTGGCTTCGGGTGTTCTGTGAACCGAGGCATAAAAGTTGGGTAGAATTGCAAAAATGTCACCGCGTCATTATATGCTTCGGTTTTTTGATAACCGAGGCATATAAGGCGAGTTAAAAACAATAATATTTAGTAGAAACAAATATTAACACTAACCTGATAAAATTATTAATATGTTTGAACTATATTATCTCCGTAACGTTTAAACTTAAAAAAAAAATTAAATATATTATATCTTTTACTTTAATTCTATCTTTAAAAGAGAAAAAAATATATACATTTAGCAATTATTTAAATAAATAATAAAAATAACATTAACCGAAATATTTGGCAGAAACAAATAATAACAAACCTAATCAAATTGTTGATATTGTTGAACTGTGATCTCCGTAATGTTTAAATTTTAAAATATATTTAAATAAATGATATCTTTTATTTTAATTCTATTTTTAAGAGAGAAAATATAATATATAAATTTAACAATTATGTAAATAAATAATAAAAAATAACAATAACCGAATCATTGGTAAAACTAAATAATAACACTAACCTGATTAAATGGTTGATATTGTTGATCTATATCATCTTCGGCGGATGCTTTTCTTTAGTACAATTGAAAGCTTTGGTGTTATTTTTCCAAGAATGTTGAAGTGGCAAAAATCGAAGACTTCTCATATAACAATTTTTTTTTTCATTTGGAAACTTAATGACCATGTATCCTCGTTACACCAAGGGCATGCAAATTTTCCTTTAGTACTCCATCCTAATAGATTTTCCATATGCGGCAAAATCATTAATAGTCCAAATAATTGATGCATTTAATTGAAATATTTCTTTCATTGACGTGTCATATGTCTCTACACCTTTTTCCCATTATTCTTTTAATTCATCAATCAAAGGTTGTAAATACACATCAATATTATTTCCAGGAGCTTTAGGACCCGGAATAAGTGTTGGCATTATGAAATAATAATATTTCATGCACATCCAAGGTGGCAAACTATAAGGAATTAAAACAATGGGCCACACACTATATGAAGTACTTATGTTCCCAAATGGATTGAAACCATCACTTGTTGGGCCAAGTCTAACATCGCGTGAATCTTCCACAAATGATGCATATTCTAAGTCAAAACTTTTCCAAGCAATAGAATCAGTTGGATGTCTCATTTTCCCATCTTCATCAGAAGGCCTATCCTTGTGCCACCTCATTCCTTTTGCAATATCAAGTGATACTTATAGTTGTTGTAACCTTGGAGCTAAAGGTAAATAACGCATAACTTTGTGGGGTAACTTGTTATGCAAATCCACAAATGTTTATATCGAGGAAATTTGCAGGTTGGACATGATGTTGATTTTAAATAATCACCTCGAAAAAAAATGTAATCATTTACACAAGCATCTATTTTTGTGTAATCATTCCCAAGTTCACGAATAACTTTTGAGCCTCAAAATAAGAAGCATGAACTTTATTCCCATCTATAATATGCTTTTGCTGATAAAGTAAGTATGGCATCAATTGCTTTTGCACTCAAATCAAATAAACATTTGATATTTAATATTTGAACAACAAATGATAACTTGGACAAGTTTTTGCATCAATGACATAATTCTTGTTCAACATCCTCTAGTACCTTATAAAACTTTCTTGCCTGGTCGCTCATTTTATTTTTTGAACTTGTTATATAATATGTTTCCTTACTTTCTTTTGCATCTTTCACATTAATAGCACTTTCAAGATCATTTAACATATTATGAATGTCATTTGTACAAGTTAATTTATCACCGTCTCCATGAAGATCCCATATAACAATATTTTTTTTATCTTAATGATGATCAAGTGTTCGTATATGCTTTTTTTAGACTAAAAAAAAATATTACTACATTTCCTACACGAACAACGAAATAACTTTCCTTTCTCAAAACCATTAAATGCAAATTCAATAAAATCAAAAAAACTCTTTTTTATATAAAAGGTATGTCTTATCAATTATTTGCATCCACTTTTTATCTAACTCCATTCCTATTAAAGAAAAATATTATATTTTCACTATGTGAAATCATACAAATTAAATGTATTTAAAGAAAAAATGAAAATCAAAACCAAAACATATAAAATTATAATGCAAGAAGAAATAACAATAATTTTCATTGATTCTTACTCATTATCAAAACATATAAAATTATAATGCAAGAAGAAATAACAATAGTTTTCATTTATTCTTACCAAGAATGAGTGTCAATAGAAAGAATGATACTTTTGAAAAACTGAACTTGAACTTTGAGGTTTTATCACTGAGTTATTGATAAAGACTCTAAAGATATAATTGAGTATTAAAGCAAACGATATAATATGTAACACCCCATTTAATTATTAAATGCAATTAAAGGAAGTATCACACTGAATAATATAGAAATGGGGTCCAGGAGTTTAAACTTTACTCCTCACAATTATCCAAGGGAGTTCGAACATAAAAGGCACACCATGATGCCAAACAGGTACAAAGATAAAACAACTGTAGTTGATAATACACCAAAAGCTAAAACAGATCATGGGCCATAGCCCTAGAGGAAAAGCACAAATAAAAGAAATCCAGTCCAGGTAGACTATGCAGCGGAATCATCCCTTCCCTATTAACCTCGAGTACCTCTCGCATCGGCTCCCATCAATAAATTGATGATCATCGCAAAAGTAGAAGAACAACATACAAGCAATCAAACAAGCAAAGGATAAGCTAGAGTAGAAAACAAATTATCATGTGGTCACATACTATTACCCAATCCAAGCATCATTTATAAATCATCCAAACGTGTTATGACTTTCTCAAGCAATACACTAGACTCTGACTCGACTCATTCGAATACATATAATCTGGTCGGATTCAGCGGATGCTTGCACTTGTGGTGGATTACCATGCTCACCCCTAAGCCAAGTGTTACAAGTGTTACGATGTTTCAATCCCCCCACACAAGGTTAGTTCTTAATGAGTTTCAGGCCTCCTACTACTCTCACCACAAGAGTCAGTACGCTCTAAGTGAGACTAACTGACTCCTTAGAGTATCAGGATGCAACCTTACCTTGAATCCTTACCAAAGTATATAGATGGGGCACCACCATGAACACCCACTAACAGGGGTCATGGAATTACGTCCCAACCACTGAAGCACGACCCTGAAATCTCACTTAGAGATCTCAAGGAATTACGTACCGACCACATACTAGTCATACAAAAGTAGTCAAGTAATATCCATCATGCATATGAATCTCATGCCAATCTTTATAAACCATCCTAATTCATATCTAAATGTTGAATCAATACCAACTCATCCTTCCCAAACCATGAATATAGATTTGTATTTCATATCATTACCATGTCTCTTTGATACCAACCATCTCATTTAAATCACATGCCAAGTTCATACCAAAACCTATCATTTACAATCCATGAATCACATCGCTCATGCATAATCATTTGTCTCATGCTTTTAACATAATAATTAAATTCAAGCAAGTAGTAACCATTCAAGATCGAAGAAACAACCAAACAACGCACTAGCCTCACGCTGCTCCTCGCTTAGGCTGAAGGGTCTCGCTCAGGCGAGAGACTCTCGCTCAGGCGAGCCCCCTTCGCCTAGGCGAGGGCTCGAAAAGGGGAACAGTAACCTTACGCGAGACCCCTCTCGCTTGAGCGAGGCGTTTGCTCGCTCAAAACAGCGTAGGTCGCCTGAGTGACTACGCACGTAAAGTAACTTGGGCGATCTATTGATCTCGCCTAGGCGAGACATACTCGCTTAGGCGAGAAAACCAGTTCTCACCATTGTTCTCTCGTGCACAAACATAGAACAGGTTCCAAACAGTTCAATAATGCCACTCACAGGTTCACATCAACACACAAGGCATACTATAATGATATAACAATGGTTCAAGCAGAAAACACGAAAAAAAAAGGGTGAACCCTAGCTTCCCTTACCTGGAAAAGGGCTAGCAGCTGGGTTCTTGGGTATGAACAGAGAAGTACTGCCTCTCCTAGAGTAGTTTAGCGAGCTAGAAAAATAAAGAACAACATGAATGAAGCTACCCAGAACGACCTTAGTTGGAACTCGAGACAACAATGCTAAACAAGAGATGTATGGGATGAGAGGCAACTTACGTGGAACGAAATGGGTTCGAACAAGTGTGACGGAGGCCAAAGACCAAACCCTGGCAGAGCGAGAAACGACTGCAGCTCTAAGGAAGAGGGGATGTTTCTGAAAATGAGTAAAATGACTGAGTTAGGGCAGACTTAGGGTCTGTTTCCCCTTTTTGAGCCAGTCCTAGGCCCATCTAATTTGGAATAGCTCTTTAAAATAAGACATAAATATAAGTGGACCTTACAGAATATACTAAATATTTCATATAAGATTAATATATATTTATAAACTTTTTAACATAAACTAAAATAGTAAAACATAATATTTAAAATAAGCCAAAGATATAATTAGTTATTGACTGCTACCAACTAACTGGATAACTAATTATTGTTATCATACATTGGATAAGATATTTTTAGTTAAAATTATATTCAAATATCTCATGAGCATCATTATATCTACCATTAGATATATTAGTATGATGTGATTCTGGTGTTGGTTGATCTAACATGTGAATCATGTACTCGTTCACATTAGTGCTCAATTGTTCCATCATTCGATTCATGCTCCCTAACATTATTATTTCATCCCTATACTCAACTATCGTCTTCATAAGCTTTTCTAAAGTGACCCACCTAGCTTTGTCATTCATTAACTAACTTAAATCAACTTATTCTACTCTAATAATCAACGTATTCTAAATTCTGTAGTTTCAGGAAATCTCGGATGACATTGGAGGGTGGAGTTAACATATACAAGTAATTCTACAAAGTTGTTGTTACTTGCATCCTCCATCATGTCGTATAATACTTTATCGTTTTCATACCACTCTTACTCAATAACTTTGCATTGTTGATCAGCTCATAACCTTTCATATATGGTGTTTGATTTCTCTCTCAGTCCATCCATTAATAACAAAACTTCCCTATATGATGGTTCATTGGTTGTTGAAACTTTTTGTGATGGTGCTTGCTGTTCTTGTTGAGAGCCAAATTGAACATATGATGGTTGTAGTGGATACTCAGAATATGGTTGTTGCTCTTGCTATGGTTGTTGCTCATATTCTAAAAGGATGATCTAAGATATAGATCATTTAGTTGACGTGTGATTAATCCACTTATATTAGATGTAGAAGTAGGTGTGACAATTTGCTACTAATAACCATATAGATCATTTGATTGATGTGGATAGTAATCATAATTCATTTGAAAATCACAGTGTTGATTATTTTCATATGAAAAATGATTTTGAATTTTTGAAAGAGGTTTTCTAAAGAAAAAAATTAAGTTGAAAGCTTCTTGAGTAGACTTTCAGGAAAGAGAGGTGTGTCTCAATGGACAACTTAAGTATCTTTCCTTAGCCAAAATACTCCCCAATTAGTTTCACAAATTTCCCAACAAAAATGTTCAAACAAAAAAATATGCTTAAAAAAATGAAAATGACTAAAGAAAATAAATATAAAGAAAAAGAAAATGTTAGTGATAAAAAATGAAAAAAAAATAAATAAGAACTAAAATGATAAAAATTCTAACCATGTTCTTCGGCAACGACACCAAATATGATAACGTTGTCGCTGACGCGATCAAATTAATACTACTTTCTTAACAATATTGAAGTTGTTATAGATAAGTAGTATTAATTTGATCGTGTCAACGACAGCGTTATCACCAGTCTCTTGTATTAGTCATGTAGGTACACAAGTCCCTAAAATTTGAAAGTCATTAAGAAGTATAGGTAGTTTGAGTTATGGGTGAATGAGCCTAAACTATGTCTTGAATAGTGAAATATGAAATTAAATTTTGTTAATTGTTGTTGTGGAGATTGACACTCCAAGGTCATTTCTTCACAACCCTTCTTTACAAGTTTAAAATGTGACATGTCTATTGATGGTTGCATTCTCGATGCACATTAATGATGGTTTTTCTTGATTTGTGAGTATCTAACATCAATTAGCGACTACCATTCCATCTTCCCATGTCACGCTAGCCATGGTACATTTACCACACCACTCTTGCCAACACTATAAGTAGTGCTAAAAAATGGCTTGATATATCCAACCTATTATTGAAAGGGTCATTATCCACCTTCATTGGTTTTTCTTCAACCATGAGCCTACCCTGTTCAATTTCGTCTTGAATGGTATTCTTGAAATGCACACAATTACTAGTCATATGGCAATAAGTATTACAAAAATTGCAATACTTTTTCCCTTTTCTCTTCCACAGAAGGTAATTGTCATAGTAGACAAGGCTTAGCAATCAATAAGGTTTCGATGATAACAAAACACTCTACTAGATGACTAAGTTTATGGTTAGAGGTGAAAGTGTGGTTAGACGACTAAAAGAGAACATTTAATGGAAGTAGTAAGAAAGAGAAGTTGATCAATGTTGTTTGAAGATCAAAATGTATGATGGGTAGTATTGCTTGCAATTTCTTAATTGATTTTTACTCACATATTGCTTGTGTAAATGAAAGCAATAAGTCTGGATAATGCAAAGGACAAATCTAAAGCATTAAATGACTCGAAGGATTAGACAAGTCAAGGTGTTAGATGATTCTAACTATAAAAATCATTAGGTAAATCCATTAAATGACCCAAATGTCTAGACAACCTAAGCATTGTGTTAGACAACTAAGGTGTTAGATAACTAAGGTTTAGATGAGTCAAGAAAATTCAAGTCATCAAACGATTAAGGCATTAGACGCCCCTAGATAGCTGAAGTCATCAAAGAACCTGACTATCAGACGATTATAACATTACAATAGCATCATTTTATAATATATTCCATTTTATTTTTAATAAATATAATTTTATTTTATATATTAACTTAATAACATTATAATATCATCATCTACTAATATAATATTACACATATTTAAAAAATGCGTACATAGACGCTATCACGATTCATGCTAGTCAATAATAGAGTAAATTAAATTTCACAGTCTAGAGAAATAGAATAATAGAGTGAATTAATCTTAACTTATATATTAGCAGGGGCGGATCATTCAAAGGGCAGGGAGGGGCCATGGCCCCCCTATATTTTTGATTTTTTTTTAAATTATATATATTTTTTATTTTTTAAATTATATTTATATTCTTTAAATTATATATATCTTTTAAATTTTAATTTTTTTTTAAATTATGTGTAGTATATTTTAGAAATTAATGAAAATTAAATTGGGTGGCTTTTTATTTCTTTTATACAACACAACCTTTAATTTTAACAAAGTTGGTCATCTAGTTTTTTTTTTAGTCTCAATTTGGTTACAATTTTTTAAAAAGTTGATGCAATTTGGTTCTTTTCATTAAATTTCTTGAAACAGATCAAAAGATTTTTCATCAAAATTAATACTAGAGTTATGTTAATTGCACCAACAAAGCAAATCATCCTTATTAACCATTTCAACAAATTCAGTCTACAAAAACACTAGACAAACCTACTAGACATTTTTGGATAAATACAGAAACAACAAAAATAATTAAAGCAAATATTTATTAAGATATTTTTTATTTCCTTCTCATTACCTTTCTAGTTTTTCACAAATTGTATTCATCTCTCACTCTCATATGTTTTCTTTTTGTTTTTGAAGCAAAAAGAAAATTAGACACAAACTCATTATTTTTTTTCTTTGAGTTCTTATTTGTTTTCTTTCTTTCTTGAAGAAAAAAAGATAATTCTCTATCGTCTTACCTGATAATAAAATATTAGTTTAAGAGTTATTAACTGATTTTTTTATCTCACAAGCCTTTTGCAGATACATTTTTTATGAATATATAAGAAAAAAAATTGTATTATATGTTTTTTCATAATTGATTTTTAATTGTGACTTGATTATAATATATTTTTCTTTTAATAATTATGTGTCTCAATTCTTTATTAGATTATGATAAATAATTTTTTAATAATATTTTGAAAACAAATATTTATACGGATGGAAAATAAAATATAATAGATTTATTTTTTAAAAGTAATAAAAGAGAAGCTATTTCGTGAAAATGAAAACATATACATTCTATTTTTTCTTTTCTTTTGAAACATTATACTAATGATATAATCTAATGATCCAATTGTTTAGTTAGAGAAATCATTTTTTGAAATATTATACTAATAATCTAATTTAATAATAAAAAAATTATATTATTTTAGCTCATCCAAAATTTTTGGTCAAGATCCGTCACTGTATATTAGGTTATTAAAAGTTGTTAGCAACACATGCATAAACATGGAAGCATAATGGAATCCAAATACTCCTCACATTAATTAATGGTTAAATCATTCCATAGGTCCCCAAATTTGTAGCGAATTCTCAAGTAGGTCCCCCAATTTTCATTTGTCTCAATTGGGTCCCTAATTTTGAAAAACTGCAACAATTTAGCCATAACCGTTAACGGCCGTCAAAGACTCGTAAATGAACAGTGATTGGGATTGCTGAGGTGTTGTTATTTACTGACGTGGTTGGATCACAATTAATTACTAATTAAGTTTTAAAAATTATATTTTAAAAATTAATAATACAAATGCTCGAGAATACCAGAGGTGTTATGTTCTGAAAGAGATTTGGGGGAAAAGCAGTGACCTAGGGTTCTTGCGTGAAGAGAAGCGAAACGATCTGAAGAGAATAGAAGGGGCAGAAGGTGGTGGAATCGAGTTGCTGTAGAGGGTTTCCATCATCTGAATCGCGATTTGGTATAAATAGAAGCGTAGAAGGTGAGTTTCTCTGCATGGGTTTTCTGAATTTGGGAATAATTTTTTCGGTGCATGTTCTGATGTTTCTTGTTTGGGGAACCAGAGTATTGATTGTTGTTTGTCGGTGTTTAAATATACATTTTTTGGCCCACCATGTGTAAATGGTTTTGCGTTGTAGTCCCCCATGTTTAAAGTGTTGTTGTAGTGTCTTTTTCAGTGTGTTTTGTATTTAATATATGTTTCATATTTTTTTTTGTCAGTATGTGATTAATGTATAGGTTTATGTATCTATTTCTATACGTTTTTGCGTGATGGACGAGGAATTTGAGGTGGTTTTTCACCATGGAGGTAAATTCATAAGTGATGGGAAGTTGCGGTACGAATATGGGGAAACTACTAGGTTATCATTTGACCCAGACTGCTGGAGTTATTTTATTGTTTTAAGCGTGATAAAAGGGATGGGGTATGTTGGAGAAAATAAGTTGTGGTTCTCAGTTGGAGGTTCTTTAGTATTGGATGACAGATTGCAGCTTCTGTGTGATGACAGTGGTGCGTTGCTTATGGTTAATATCGCTAGACTGAATGATGAAGTGCATTTATTTGTGGAACACTCATTGTCTGAACCCCAAGTCATTGAAATGTTGGAGTATTATCCGGATGAACCTGAGACACAGGAGGAGGGTGAACCTCAGGCTGAGAATCAGGAGGAGGGTGAACCTCAGGCTGAGAATCAGAGTGTTCCTGTTGCATGTCAAGGTGAATGTGATGTTGAGATAAGGGAAGTGGGAACTGAGGCTGATATTGGTGGTGTTTTAAGTGAAGGTGAGGGTGAGATCAGGGATGATGGAGTGTAGTGTCAAGTTGAAGGTGATGGTGAGATGAGGGAGGATGGAGTTTACTATGAAGGTGAAGGTGATGGTGAGTTAAGGGATGTTGAAGTCAATTGTCAACCTCAAGGTGCGGGTGAGATGATGGATGATTTAAGGGATTTTGAAGTTACCAAAGAAGTTGCAGAAGATGTGGGGCATACTGAGATAGAAGAAGATGGTGATGTTCACAGTTGGACTGAGTCTAGACCAGATGATAGCATGGATGAGAGTGCTGACAACCTTCTAGATGTTAGTATTGATTGTGATATTGATGATGAACTACGCCATAAAAAGTGGTCTGGTAATGTAGATGTTGAAGTTGAATCTGGTTCCCGTGGACAATCAACTGCCTCTAGGCCAGAAGTGAACCAAAGCTATGACACTGATGTGGAGGATGATGTTAGGGGGTTGTCGGACAATGAATGGATATCTGATGAATATATGAGTGATGTAGTAGATAGTGATGACGAGGGGTATGGAAATTTTGGGACTTTTACAATGCCCAAGACAATGACTGA
>Ga0214544_1007078_pt1 | contig 20066 bp, 8 predicted proteins | sample CNSS3metaG_FD_160074 | JGI IMG/M metagenome (GOLD analysis project Ga0214544, IMG submission 160074) | Root nodule microbial communities from cowpea collected in UCLA plant growth center, Los Angeles, California, USA - CNSS3 | ecosystem: Host-associated > Plants > Roots > Nodule | place: USA... | reverse complement strand
ATGAAAATGAGTTCTTTGTCGTATCATCTATATGTTGTGTTTCTGCTTGTGATGAGTTATACTGTTTCAGACTATTGTAACTAGAGCTGGAGATGAAACACTTAGGTTCTGGAATGTATTCCCATCCGCTAAATCACAGGTAATTTACTCATTTAAAGATGGATAAAAACAATTGAAGCCCTGCGGCTTTTTTGTATTTGTGAATATAGTACGTTTAGTCATACTAGGAACTCTATCACTGTTACTTTGACTAGAGATACATTAAATTCACTTTAAATAGTTTTTATGACAGCTGCAGTTTTCATTTTTCTTTCTTGTACTTTTCCCCTTTGAGAAATAACTTTCAATTTCAAGTTGTTTTGCATTTTATTAAAATGAGTATCATTACTTGAATTTATCTATTTTATGTTTGTTCTTGGAAAGAAACTAAGTATATAGGACAATTATTATTTGTGCATATGAAAAATGCTTTGTATATCTTGTTCACGTGGGATTAAAAAATATTTAACCAAAAATACAATTATATACTGCAAAAACTTGATCAACAATCATCATGCCAATCCTTTTACTTCATGTCATATATTGCTTAAATATGTTTGATTGATGGTTAATCATCTAGTTATCTCTGCCAACCTTAGTAAAATGATTTAGTGTTTAGATTGGATTGATGGTTGTTCTCATCAAGTGATGGGAATAAATCTTTTTATGTTAAATTTCACATGACCATCCCATGTAAAAAATTTCAGGTGTATGGATGTTGTAAAAACAATCAATTTTTTTTTAAAATAGAGCAGTTTAACGTCTGGTGTGCTCTGACAGAAGTTATTTAACGTCTGACCGTACCAGGGCCGACGCTATTTAACGTCTGATGGGCTCTGACAGACGTTAAATTGCTCAGGTTTTTGGCTCATTTCAGCGCGAAAATTGACGTCTGTTGTTATTGGCCCCGACGTTGAATAACGTCGAACTCTTAATGGACCGACATCAAGTGACGTCTGCTATTTTTCTGACGTTATTTTGACGTCACCCGCTACGACGTCGGTGTTTGGGCAGACGTCAAAGATCGAAAAAAATATCGGACGTTAAAAGACTTTTTTGTGTTAGTGAATGATTATTCATAAGTAGTTATTATACACTCAAAATCTTTTGATAAATATCTTGATTTGGTCTTCTTCCTCTCTTCTTCTTTATTTTCTTTTTCTTCTTCCTCTTCTTTTTTTTTTTTGTCCTCTTCTCCTTTGTCATCAATTTTTTTGTCGTCACATGTGTTGTCACTGCATTAACCTCCTTCAACTCCTCCTCCTTCTTCTTTACTATTACTATAATCTCCGTGATTACTATTGTTGTCACCTCCGGTGGCAACAATGGCAGACTATAATAGGGGCGGGGCCATTGCCCTCCCCCAAAATTTTAATTTTTTTTTAATTTATGTATTTAAAATTTTTAAAGTTTTTTAAATTATATATACTCAAAATTTTGATTTTTTTTATAATTTATGCAATTAAAATTTTTGAAACCTTTTAAATTATGTATAGTATTTAAACTTTTTTAAATTATGTGTAGTATATCAAAAATCAAATTAAATTAAATTAAATATTTTTTATTTGATTTATAAATTATAATATTTAATATTAATTGATAATAAAATTTGAAATCAAATATAATAAAGAATAAAAAAAATTATTAAAATATTTTTTGTTTGTCTCCTGAGTTTCTTACATATTGTTCTCATCTTTTACTTTTACTTTTTTTTTTGTATTTTTAAAGAGAAAAATAATCGTTGTCTTTACTCTTATCTCTTATATGTTCTCTACTCTTCTTGAAAAAAAATATTTTTTTTGTCTTACTTGATAGTGAAATATTAGTTTAATAGTTAAAATTATTTTTTATTTGACAAACTTTTTGAATATTTATTTTTAAGAATATAGAAGAAAAAAATATTGTACTATATATTTTTTTCATAATCGATTTTTAATTGTAGTTTAATTATCATGAATTTTTAATTTAGTAGTTATGTCTCAATTTTTTATTAGATTATGACAAATTATTCTTTAGTCTTAGTCTTTAAAAAAATATATTGGTAAAGAATAAAAGAACAAATTATATTTTAAAAATGATAAAAAAGGAAATTGTGTGAAGATGAAAATAAGACAAATTCAACTTTTTCACATATATTCTGAATTATGATACTACTCACTCAATTGTCCAATTATAATTTTTTTTTTCTTAAAGTTCAAAGAATTACATGTGAACCATTACTATAATAGAAAAATTGTTTTTTGTAATAAAGATTATCAAAACAAAATTGTTGAATAAAGATGGAAGGTGAATTTTTTGCTGATAATTTGTTTATTTACATTGAAAAAGAAATAACTAGAAATTTTAGTTATGGTCCAATTATTGAAGAGTTCAAGAATATGAAAGAACATGACAATAATTATTATTTCTTTATATAATTATGGTTATACTAAATTATGTATTCATTATCTTTGCCTTAGTGACAATAATTAAATATATAAATTTTGATTGTATTATTTTGGCTTCCTCTAAAATATTAATCAAGATCCGTCACTAGGTGGCAAAACTTGCTTATGACGGAGGGGAGCCACGACTCCTCCTAAGTTTTTTAATTTTATTTTTTATATATTTATATGTATTTTAAAATTATATTTACATATTATTAAATTATTTATATTAAGTTATATGTATATATATTATATTTTTATTATTTAAAAAATAAAATAAATGTGAATTTAAAATAAACTCGATGTTTGTTAAAAAGGATCAAGGTTTTGTCTCTGGCTTTCACAACAAGCTATCAAGAAAGTATGAGAGTAAAGAAAAAAGAGAAAGAAATAGGTTGAGAGAGGAAGATTGGAGAAAAGAGAGATTGAATAATGTATTCTCACCTTATCTCTCATGAATCCAATTTTCCTTAAATTAAGTTTTTCTCAAATTAGTATGAATTCTAATTATGATATTAGAGATTCTTTCATGAAATTGACATATATGTTGATCTATATTTTCAGTATTCGTGAATCACTTATATAATCAATATTTTAGATATCTATAATAATTTTCTTAAACGATATTTTGTAAATACATGTTAATCAGTTTTCTACTATTAAAATATTAATTATCTCCTATGTCTTTTAGAAAAACATAGGTTAGACGTGTTTTTCTTATTAATGAAATTAACAATTTCTTTGTTCTTGTGTTTACAAAATAAAATTGTTTGAAAATTATGAGTGATATTAGATAGTAAATCTTATCATGCGATAGAAATGAAGTTATTTTTTTATGAGAGTGGGAGATGAACATTAATAACAAAACTTCATGAAATAAAAATATTTATATGTTGGTAAATAAAGTTTTAATTTTAATTAGTTTTGTAAACTAGATTCGTTGCTTAAATTTTTAAAAATTTACAAAAAATAATATGCAGTTCCACACTTATTTATTTATTATGCTCCAAATATTTGTCTATCTGATTTGTCTTATTCATTTCTTCAAGCCATTCACCTAATACAAGAAATAAGAGTTGATTTTGTAATCATATTTTTGTTACATAAGACATACATCCTTTAAATGATAAAAAAAAAAAGAATGATTGGTAAATTTTTAAAAATTGTATAAAAGTAACAAGCAACTCCCACATATTTGTTCATTGTGCCCCACTTATTTGCATATCTAGTTTGGCCTATATTTGATTACAAGTTACTAAAATCAACCCATAAAGTGCATTATGGAGATGCCCCTCTTATTTTCCTAGTGCAAGCAATAAAAGATTATTTTTCTAACTTATAATCAAATTCGTGGTGTATTAGAGGTACATACCAGTTAGATGATAAAAAAAAGATTGATTAGTAAATTTAAAAAATGGTAAGAAAACTACTATGCAGCTCCACATTTATTCATTTATTATGCCCCAAATATTTGTCTATCTGGTTTGTCCTATTTATTTCTTCAAGCCACCTAGTGCAAGAAATAAGGGTTACTTGTAATCAAATTTGTGGTACATAAGAAATATTTCCCTTTAGATGATAAAAAAACAAATTGATTAGTAAATTTTAAAAAATTATAAGGAAAGTAATAAGTAGCTCCCACATATTTGTTCACTGTGTCCCAGTTCTTTGCATATCTATTTTGGCCTATATTTGATTACAATTCACTAAAATCAACCCAGTGCATTATGGAGGTGTCCCACTTATTTTCTATCTTGCGGTCTTTATTTTCTTCTTCAAGCCAACCACCTAGTGCAAGCTTAATTTTTCTAACTTATAATCAAATTCGTAGTACATAAGAGGTACATACCAGGTGGATGATAAAAAAAAAGATTGATTAGTATATTTTAAAAAATTGTACTAAAAGTAATACACAGTTCCACACTTATTTATTTATTATGGCACAAATATTTGACTACCTAGTTTGTCCTATTTATTTCTTCAAGCCAGCCACCTAGCGTAAGAAATAAGGTTTGATTTTAGTAACTTGTAATCAAATTTTTGGTACATAAGAAATACATCCCTTTAGATAATAAAAAAAAGATTGATTAGTAAATTTTAAAAAGTTGTACGAGAAGTATTAAACACCTACCACATATTTGTTCATTGTGCCCCACTTATTTGTATATCTAGTTTGGCCTATATTTGATTACAAGTCACTAAAATCAACCCATAGAGTGCATTATGGAGGTGCCCCAATTATTTTCCTTTCCTATCTTGTGGTGCCTATTTTTTTCTTCAAGGCAGCCACCTAGTGTAAGCAATAAAAGTTGATTTTTCTAACTTATAATCAAATTCGTGGTACACCAGAGGTACATACTAGTTGGATGATAAAAAAAAAGGATTGATTAGTAAATTTTTAAAAATTGTATGAAAAGTAATACGTAGCTCCACTCTTATTTATTTATTATACTCCAAATATTTGCCTATCTGGTTTCTCCTATTTCTTTATTCAAGTCAGCCACCTAGTGCAAGAAATAAGTCTTGATTTTACTAATCAAATTTGTGGTACATAAGAAATACATCCCTTTAGAAGATAAAAAAAAGATTGATTAGTAAATTTTAAAAAATTAAACAAAAAGTAACAAGTAGCTCCCACATATTTGTTCATTGTGTCCCACTTATTTGCATATCTAGTTTGTCCTATATTTGATTACAAGTCACTAAAATCAACCCATAGAGTGCATTATGAAGGTGCCCCACTTATTTTCCTATCTTGTGGTGTCTATTTTTTTCTTCAAGCCAGCCACTTACTGAAATTTTTCTAACTTATAATACATAAGAGGTACATACCAGTTGGATGATAAAAAAAGATTGATTAGTAAATTTTAAAAAATTGTACAAAAAGTAATACACAACTCCACACTTATTTATTTATTATGCCCCAAATATTTGCCTTTATGGTTTGTCCTATTTGATTGTTCAAGTCAGCCACCTAATGGAAGAAAATGGTTGATTTGAGTGACTTGTAATCATATTTATTTTACATAAGAAATCATTCCCTTTAGATGATGAAAAAAAAGATTGATCAGTAAATTTTAAAAAATTGTATGGAAAGTAACAAGCAGCTCCAAATATTTGTTCATTGTGCCCCACTTCTTTGCATATCTATTTTAGCCTATATTTAATTACAAGTCACTAAAATCAACCCATAGAGTGCATTATGGAGGTGCCCCACTTATTTTCCTATCTTGTGTTGTCTATTTTTTTCTTAAAGCCAGCCACCTAGTGCAAGCAATATGGGTTGATTTTTCTAACTTATAATCAAATTCGTGGTACATAAGAGGTACATACTAGTTGGATGATAAAAAAAAAGATTGATTAGTAAATTTAAAAAATTGTACGAGAAATAATAAGCAGCTCCACAATTATTTATTTATTATGACTCAAATATTTGACTATCTGGTTTGTCCTATTTATTTCTTCAAGCCTTTCACCTCGTGTAAGAAATAAAGGTTGATTTTAGTGACTTGTAATCAAATTTTTGGTACATAAGAAATACATTCATTTAGATAATAAAAAAAAAGATTGATTAGTAAATTTTAAAAAATTTTACGAAAAATAACAAGCAACTACCACATATTTGTTCAATGTGTCCCACTTATTTGTATATCTGGTTTGGCCTATATTTAATTACAAGTAACTAAAATCAACCCATAAATTATGGAGGTGCCCCGCTTATTATCCTTTTCTTTCTTGTGGTGCTTATTTTTTTCTTCAAGTCATCCACCTAGTGCAAGCAATAAGGGTTAATTTTTCTAACTTATAATCAAATTCGTGGTACATAAAAGGTACATACCAGTTGGATGATAAAAAAAAGATTGATTAGTAAATTTTAAAAACTTGTACGAAAAGTAATATGCAGCTCTCTACTGAGAGGTCATTAGTCATTTGTTCATAGGTCCCAGATCACTTGTTGAGAGGTCTCTGCTCTCTACTGAGAGGTCTCTGCTCTCTGTTGAGTTGAGAGGTCCATAGTTTCTGCCGAGAGATCCCTAATCACTTGTTAAGAAACCACTGGTCCTGTTGAAAAGTCTTTGGTCTCTATTGATTATAATTTAACTATTATTTATGTGACAATTTTGATTGATAATTTTAATTTATTAGTAGAGCGGTTGGGCATTAACTGTAGTAAGTTTTGAATCCTACTTGGGGATATTTGAGAATCGCCACGGTGTAGGTAATTTTTTTCTTTTCTTTGTACAACCTACATTGATAAATAATCAACCGTATAATCAATTTCATAACTTTCCACTTCTTTTTTGTGTAAGGTCAATATTTTTTCTTAAATTGTCATTATTTTTTCTCAAATTGAATATCAGGATCCAAAGCTTCCACTCTTGTTATTCGATGAATTTTTTTATATATACTTAAATCTTTGTTTGTATTTTTAAACTTATGATAGATACTGATAAAAAAAGTATTGAATGCCTATTACAAATTATTTGATGACGAACTTGTTTCGCAAATGAAAAAGATATTCTTAGTTTATTTTCTTAAAGTACGAGATTGCTATGACTTAATCAAATGGGTTAAACCAGAAAAATAATTAACATTAATTTATTAATTCCCAGATCCTCCCATAAGAATATAACCACACCCAAAATGGAATGATTGATTTGACCGAAATTGTGGAAAACATACTAAGAGAAAGGCGGGTGATGTTTTGACACCAATGGAACAAAAAATACGCACTTAACGAGAACAACGTTATCATTAATAATATTTTTATATATGATATAAAAATAATATGGACATATTTAACTGCCAGGAAATAAATTAAAACAATGTTTTCTGTTTTTTGGTGGTATTTTGTAGTAGATACTACAACTCAAAAGGAGCTTTCACCATCACTAATTTGACAAAACTTCAGCGAAATTCAACGTTAAAAATGTGTGATAAAACTTTTGTAGATATTTCATTCAAATTGATATCAAACATGTTTCTAATAGATGTTAATTTACAATTTAGCATTGGCCTTAGGACTTACAGACGTTAAATAATGTCAACATTTTGGATGATTCGAAGTTAAATTGTGAATTAATGTTTGGGGGAGTGTGAGGTGAATCAACTTTTTACAATTTCAGAAATAGTGTCAATGCTTTCACTTTTCTTTTTCTTTTTTGTGTGAAATCTCCACTAAAGTGTAACGACAACACTAAACTTGTACGAACAAGTTCTTCAACCAATTTCATTTCATCTTGTCGTTATAGTGCTCATTTGAACTCAAACTTTCATTTTTTCGAATTACATTTCTTATCAAGATTAGTGTTTTCACTCACTAACTTGTGTATCCTAAATTTTGTGTTTTTAGCTTATGATTCTAATTTTATAAAATTACTAAAAATAGCTAGAAAATGAATTTTAACTCAAATTTTTTTATGATAATTTTTATTAAGTTTAAATCAAATGTAGAGTATTCACAAGATATTGGTCACAGATATATAAAATTCAAAATTTGGCACTAGAAAACTTTAAATGATCTTAAACTTTGTTTGTTATGGAACACGGATGAAAAAGTTTCAAAAATGAAAATTGTTAGAAATGAAGATTAGGAATATAAAATTTCAAAAAACTCATCATTTATGATGTATTTATGTATTATATATTGATTTTTCATGGTTTACATTGAATTTTTTTTTTGTTTTGTAAGAAACACGAATAAGAGGTCATTGAATAGATTAGATTAAATAATTTATATTTTGAACTATAAATTTGTGGGATATTAACTATAAAAATTAATTAAATTAAATTGGTTGATTTTTTTTTCTCTCAAAACGAACTCCGATTCACAAAATATCTTGTTAAAAATAGAAACTTGCATGTTTGGAGTTTTTTATACTATTAGCTCTTTTGTTTTTAACAAAACTCAGTTTGTGTAATAATTTCCACTCTCTAGACTAACTTATCATCATCCTAAATGTCTTTAGTCAATGTTTATCAGTACAATAAATATTGATGATTTATCTACAGGTTTTTACCCAAGAATTTGCAAATATTAAGTGCAACACGTTGCGAAAACCTCAATTAAAACTTTAATCAACACGAAACTTTGCATTAACGTTACTTCTAGTAATTTGACTTTTACAACAGCCTTTGATTTATATATTTTTATTTAGGGTCTTTTCACTTAACTTTTCATGCTTGTCTTCATATTTCATATTTACCATTCTTTCCAAACCTCTAGTCATTTTCAATTTTTACAGCAAGTACATATCTGTACTTTGTAAGTGTGATAATAAATATATATATATATATATATATATAGTGTTGTTTTACGCATGGATGAAAAAAATGATAATTTTACTAAACTAATATTATCATCGATATAATAGATTTACCGTTCTGTTTGTTATTAAAATTAATAAAATATAATTAAGTAGTAACATTCAAAGGTTAAAATAATTCTTATTTTGAATTTTTTTTTTTGAATTATTATGAAATCAAGAGAGTAATATGTAATTATTCAGTTGTTACATGATTTGATTATTTGAACCTCAAATATTGCAGAAGACAACGCAAACATATTGCCTTTACAAAAACACATTGGAAATATAATAAGAAGAAAGCAAAGTGATAAAGTTTAACCTGTCAATAATTCTAGCTAAAGATCTATAAAGAAAGTGATTTTGATGATAGCTACTGAAATAATATCGTATGTCAATTCAACCAAACAGGGAATAGATTCATATAACTGTGCAAGATATTTCACAAAAATCAACACTTGTAAAGTGTCAGTAGTTTTCTGCTATCATTAACTCCTTTATGTATGTGATATTCATATATATAATTGCTGAATTGTTATTCGTTATGCAAAACACAGAGTGAAGCAAATAGCATTTCTTTCCCCTAAACTTTCCAGAACCAAAACCAGACGTATATCTAAATCCCCACATATATATATATAGATACATATACATACATACATACCTTGACATCATTCACCAAAACTAGTTGGAAAAACTCCATCTCTAGTCTCTTACCACCTTCTTGTTCAATCCCCTTTCAGAAATCTTTATCATGCTCATATATTTATGTTCTTTCTTCTCTGACTTTGCAACGTACGTAACTTGTTTATATATCAGTCTTTTACGTAGCAGTTACCATATATGACTGAACTAGTAGCAGAAGCTGTATCAACCTGAGAAACAGCAGCAACAAAAAAAAAAACATCAGAAGCTATAGCAAGAGTGATGAAGAAAGAAGACAACAACAGCTTCAGCAAAACCAAAAACATTTGCGTACCCTTCAAATCCTTCGGAAGAAGATGCAGTAGACTCACCAGCGAGCACAGAGCCAGGTTCTACATCCTTCGACGCTGTGTCACAATGCTTATTTGCTGGCAAGATTGCGAATGAACCTTTAAATATACTTAACGATATTAATTAAGCCTTAAGTATGTACTTGATTATTAATTAACATACATGTATAAAGTTATTTAGTTTTGTGTGAACCATGCATTATTTACACGTTAAGCACGTAGTCCCTCTTCGTAATATAGTGTGAGCAATGTAAATATTTAGTCCCTTGCTAATATAGTGAGAGGTGTTGTCACTTTAAGTGATTAGTGTTCTTAGTTTTTAATAATGCCCAATGATGGATCTGATGGTGATTTTACCATGGTTGTTCTGCATAATCCACTTTTTCTTTTTTTTCACTTCTGCTTTTGTAATTTTAGATCAATGAACATTTGGGTATGATTACGATTTTCTTCAATTAATTTTCTCTCTATTAACAATTTTTTTTTTACATGCAAGGTAAAAGTGAAGTTAAATATGAGGTAAAATATCTAGTCAATATTGTAAGTTTTGTAGAGTTTCTTCCTGTTCTGTTCTTGTATACGGTATGAAGCATTTCAAACATTTTTATACTTATTTTTTTCCATTTATTTAAGGGTTAAATAACAGAAAAAAGGAGAAAATTATCTACTGTATCCACATCTCGTTTATTTCTATGAAATACTAGACAAAATCGAACAAAATTAGAAGGGATATATTTAAATTATGTGATTGGTCGTTCCTATAGAAATGATTTTTGAATTTGATAGGGACAAGAGACAAGAATTTCTTTTCTCTTTCAAGTTTCACTTAAAATTAGAATTAGTTCCTCTTGAAAATCTTACCAATTTAATCATTTGTTTTTAGAAACGTGTGAATTTAGTTCTTTAAACCAAATTTTTTTTAAGTTTACTTGACGTTTTAAACACATTTCATTATAGTATTTTAGTTTGTTTATACCGTTTGACACATGTTCGTTTCAATGTTAGTTGAGATTCAAACACATTTTATTATAATATTTTAATTTGTTTATACTGTTTGACATATGTTCACTTCAATGTTAGCTGAGAAATGCGTTTAAAACATAAAATAAACTTAAAAAATTGGTTTAAAAAATTAAATCCGCACATTTCTAAAAATAAGGAACTAAATTGGTTCAAATCTTCAAAAAGAAATTAATTTCAATTTTTACTAAAAATTGAAGGACTAAAAACATATTTAACCCTTATTTAATTTACTTAATTCATGAAGGAACCTATCTCCCCTACAAGGAAGATTTGAATAAATCCGAGCAAACAAAAATCATCTTAATTATCATCGAAGATTACAATAATAGATATTTAATCATCTTACATATCTGAAAATAATGTTTTAATATTTATAGATCTATAATTATATTTTAAATTTCATTTTTTATATAACAATTTTTTCTGTTAAATTTAATATTAAACTATGAAAAGTAATAGCTTTTTTTTATTAAAGATTTGATATATTTATTATATTTATTTAAAATTAAAATTAAAATATTTTTATAAAATAATTTGATCCAATATAAAGTAAACCCCAGTACCTGTATAAGCCGACATACAATTCATAAATTAAATAATTAAATAGAAATTTTGAAATGTTAAATTTAAATTATGAGTATAACGAATTGGACGGGAGCGAAAAGATATGAGCCATAGAACAAAATCCTGAAATAATGTCTGACATGTATTTGATGTACCGGAAAAAAAAATTATAACTGAAAATAATAAACTTTTAACGGTACATAACACAAACATTAAGGGGTTTGTTTAGATTCTATCACATCTCGCGCAACTTCTGGAGAATGTTCGTGCACGTGTTTCGACAATAGTCTTAGGTGATATATAATATATTATTTTATTTTAATTTGATTTTAGAAGCTTCAAATATATTGTATTTTTATTCGAAAATCTTCAACATTTTTTTTTCAATATTTTTTTCCATTTCTCCTTTTCGATATCAATTATCTTTTTATTTTATTCTTTATTCTACAATTATATATATATATATATATATATATATATATATATATATATATATATTTACTTCGACATTCAATAAAATTCTTAATTAATAATAAACTTTAGTAATAAAAAATATATAATAAAAACTATTTTAATTATCTTAGAAATTAATAATAATTTTTTTAAATTATTTTAGTTATTAATAATTTTTTATCTATAAAAATTAATATTTAAATTGATTACTAAAATTTATTGTTATTCAAGAAATTTAATGTAGTACAAGCAATTAATCGTATAAAATATACACTATTTCAAACTAAGGGTTTAAATTATCATTTGAATAAAATATATAAAAAATATATCATATAATTTTGGTAACTTGCACTTATCAAATAATAATTGTTTAAATTATCATTTGAATAAAATATATAAAAAATATAATCATATAATTTTGGTAACGTGCACTTATCAAATAATAATTTTAAAATAAAATATCCTTTTAACTTATATATTTATATGCAAAATTAGAATTTGTCTTCCTTCCAAATTTTATATAAAATTCATCCATATATTACAGTAATGCATAAAAACGTCATCCAAAACCAACAATGTTAACTAAAGAGATGTGTCTAACAATTTTTGGCTGTCATTATTTTTGAGAAAAACTATAACTAAATCTTTTATTTTATATATTATTCATCTTATCCTTTTTTAACAAATTGTGTAACTTCAACCGAGCTTGAATTTCCTAACATTAGTACTATTTTTTAAAACAACCCATATGCAAGTGACATTCTAAATCTAATAACGCCTACAAACTTAAGAACTTTAATAAAAAAAAATTATGTACATGGTTGGTATATGAAAGCTGTTTATAATAAAGTGAAAAGTTCTTACTATGCACTTTATAAATGGCATAATGATTATTTCCCTCTTGATCAATCACAAGTTATAATGGGAATGAAAATTATGTTTGCCCCCACGAAAGTGTCCAACGGTATACGTGGAATGAAAGTTCACCGAAAGGGAAAGCCAGTCAAAATTAATGTCTGTTCATTGAAGTTGAAGTGTTTAATATTATTACTCGTGATGTACAAACATACCCAACAAAAAGTGCAGCAAGGGAGAAGAATGAAGGGAAAGTGGAATACACACAAATCCAGAACATTGCCGATCAAAGACAGCTATAGTGAATACAGTAAAAAGAAGAAAGAAAAAACATTGCTAATAAACAGCTTGCTATTTCATCATTTATTGACGTTGCCATTACTCTCTCCAAACACTTTTTCTAGAAAAAACTTATATAAAACTTAAATTGCCACAATATAGTGTAAGAGAATTAAATGTACTCATTCATCTAAGAAAATAATTCTTTTAGAGGTATTTCTTTTTGTTGATAATTTTGAAGATGTTATATGTCACATCCCATCCAAAAATATACTAGGAAGAAAAGATCACAGACACAGAACAATGTCATAAACATGTCTTTGGCAAAAGGAATGCTTAACGGAGCAAGGAATTACAAGATAAATAGTTCTAAAAGCACTCAAAAGAGCGATAACAAATATGCCTAAGCTAAACAACACCATCTCCACCATTTGCACGATCACCAGAAGTTTCCACATCTACTCACACCAATATTGGTTATCATTGCAAAAAGGAAAAACCAAACAAGAAATAGACACAAAGAGAAAGGGTAAGTTAAAAAAAATAATTTTGATAAATAAGCAAGCAAATTATAAATAGGCAATTCAATAAGCATATGAAACATGTGATAAAAGAAAATAAAAAACCCTCTAACTCAATTATCCAGATATATGTAATGAGTCGGATTCATTGATTGCTCTACTTCTCTGCAGAGCCATTGCAATGGATTTCACCCTAGCACACACAAGATTAGTCCATGATCATCTAGGGCCATTATCCTGTCAAAGACTAGGACCTCCTACTACTCTCGCCACATGAACCAGTCTACTATACGTGAGTCTGACTGATTCATTACAGTGTCAGGATGCAACTTTACTTGAATCCTTATTTCATTACATACACTACAAAAACATCACCATAAAGTCTTTCCAAGAGACTCATGGAATTACATCAAGCCCATTATCATTATTCCAACAACTTTGTAGTTCAACACATCTTTACTAGTGGCCTACAACAAAAGTTGTGATCATTTCAAACTTTTTCTCCACCAAACATTGCAAAAACAAAACTTGTGATAAATATGTGCAATGTATAATCTTTACCGAAAAAAAATATATACATAATAGAAGTTAGCACAAAAAGAAGGCTTAAGTATGTTTTAAGTCCCTCATAAAGTTAGGAACTTTTAATTGAGTCCATGATAAATTTTTATGGTAGATTGAGTACTCAATCAATTTCATTTTTTGTTTTATTTGAGTCTTCATTCTTAAATTTTTATGTTAACTGATTGATGTGGCTGTTAAGTGGTTAACATGATTATTATCTTGCCGAGTCACCTTGTTCATTTGTTCACATGTCGTTTTATTATTTTATAATATTATCATTATACAATTTTGAATTAAAACAATAAAATTTAAAAATTTAAAAATTATAAAATCATAAATTAATAAATTATACAATTTTAAAATATTAAAATGACATATGATAACCGCTCAACCAAATGACATGATAAGATAATAACTAAAAGAAAAATTAGCATACACAGAAAATTAATAGTGGAGAGCCTCAGTTGAAAAAATTAAATTTATTGAGTACTCAATAAATCACAAAAATTTAACCAGGACTCAATTAAAAATTCTCCAATTTATCAGGAACTTAAAACATAATTAAGCCAAATGAAAAATTATTGGTTACTAAAATAGTCACTATTATGAATATAAAATTATAATTGGTCACTAAAAAATTATAAATTTAACTAATAAGGTTTTAGGTACCAAAGGAAATTGGTCACCAAACATTAACTACAAAGGTTTTTGCTACCAAATGCTACCAAAGTAATTGATTTTTAAAGTAGTCTCTAATTAATTAGTGACCAATTTAGAGACAAATTATAATTGTTTATTCATAATAGTGACAAGTTTAGTAACCAATTTTTTATTTTGTAAATTAATATCTAAATTGATCGCTGTAGTGACTAACAACTTTTGGTAGAGAAAATTAAGGATTTTTTTTTATTTAATTAGAAAAAATAATTTATATATAAAAAATATAATTTGACATCCCTAATTTTTTTTACTTTGTCCAAGTTGTGCTATTGCTCGAGATGTTTATACTTTGACGTGAGGAAGATGTATTAGAAGTCTCATATACTATATAAATTGGTGCAAACCTCACCTTATAATTCAATTTTATAAAATCAAATTAAACTTAAAGTCCAAAACAATATTTCAAGATGTAAACACACCAACGTTTTTTTTATCTTTTTTATGTACATGAATATTGACAAAGAAACCAATACATGTCACATATTTAAGAGACCTAAACTTCTTTCACTTAACACATATATTAATGATAAAGCAAAGTCATTTATATTTTAGATTCTTTTTAATTTAAATTAGGTTCAATATTTTACAAATTTATAGTAATATTTAAATAGATAAGTATCTATTTTAAATATTAATAAGAAATAAAACGTGTTTAAAAATGCATTATTTTAATGATAACTAACTAATGACAACTTTTGAAAAATATATAAATAAAATAAAGAATTCAACCTTACATTTAATGGGTATAAAGTTTGATGACATATGTTTTATAAAACAACAAACCCAAGAACAGTAGGAGTGCAACACTCGCGTCACAAATCAGAAATGAAAATGAAGCAAAAAATAAATATCTTATAAGAAGATAATGATGAATACTTTAAGTTGACAAAACACGTGCACTTCATTGATCTTTATTTTATTCATACGATGATTTGCTAAGCAACAAGATGTTTCTGTTGCTTAATTATATGATTGATAAAACCATAATACTAGATCCGAATTTCAAGCACAATGTCTCCCAAGAGACTTGTCACTACAATCACAGATAAAAATATATCTCTTAAATCAGATCCATAAATATATGAAAAATGCATAATTACATGTTTGGTTATTTTCTTTTGATCAACATTTGGCATTTTTATTAATATATTTATACCTTCAAACGGCGGCTTCATTCTACATCTCCATATATTCCTGCACACACATTAATATAAATAAAATTTTCAAATTTTCCATTTTAGAATATGCAATATGAAAGTCAAAAATGACTTTCAAAATGCATAATCTGAAAACTATTCTTTTCCAGAAAATAAAACTTTCAGATTACACAATGTAAAAAAAAAAATGACTTTCAAATCATATAATTAGAAGTCAAATGTTTCCAAATTATATAATAAAAAAAGATACTTTTATCTTAATACTCTCTCTAACTCCTGAAAGTTGTTTCTTACTTCTAAATTGTATAATCTAAAAATTATTTTCGATTTTTGATTAAAAATCCGAAAATTTTAAGAATTGCCTAAGAAAGGCAAAATAAAAAGTTTATTTATATGGACAGACGAAGAAACATATGGAGGTGTATAAAGAAACTGCCCTTCAATTAAGTTAATTTTGTGGGTCTAGATGACATTCCATTTAAAAGCCCCAATTAATAATGACTTGTTTGGCCCCAAAATAATGACTCATCGTTGATATTCAGAATTTGAAACAAAAGAAATTAAAAAAAAAACATTTTAAAGATATAACTATGAATTGTTAAATAAAAAATATTTAAAAAAAAATAGTAACAAATATCTTAAACCATCTATTTTTTTTATACATCATGTTTATTTAATTTATAATTTTATAACAAATAAAGTATTATATCACCTTCGATAACTATTCAACTATTAAGAATTACTTTCATATATTTTCCACTTTAATTTACATGTTTTAGTTATTAGTAATATTTTTTTGTATTAAATTTTTTAAAAATTGTGGGGTCCACGAGATACAGAAAAAAACATTCAAATTTAGGTTAAATATATTGAGATAATTACACCACAATTTTTTAGATAAAAGTAATAGATTTTGGAAAAACTACTTTTGAAGTATTTTTAAGAGAAAAAAAAATTAATATAGTCAAGTTCTTTATAAGTTAAAAATACTATTTAAAGCACCATCCACAATCTTCTTCCTATATTTTTCACCCACTTTGTTCTTCACTTTCATAATAATGATCAACGTTTGAAAAGGTAAATTTGGGATTAAGAATCACAAAAGATGTGTACTTTACTTGAAACAAAAACGTGTTTCATACAATGATTTCACTTAAAGAGAGACCATTGGGAGAAATGTCACAAAATTTTAAGGACGATTGTTTGATAATTAGCAGGGAAGAGAATAATAGTTGGAATACCAAAATCGTTGATTTCTTCTAAAGAAAAAGTTTCCCTTTTAGGGATAAAGTTACTCAAGTTTTTAAAGAAGTACGTTGAAAATAATTGATGAAAAGAAGAGGAAAAATAAGAATGCAAAAAGAAAATTATAGATTCACATGTTTTTAATGTCCTTTTCTTCTCACGATTATCGAAAGAGAATGAGAAATTTTTGGGTGTACTTTTATGGTACTTGTTTTATAATTATAATTTTGTTGATAAGGAGAGATAATTAAATTAAGGATGATTTTTCATTAGCCTTTACATGCAAGTGACTAGGAAATGAATATATATTATTTTGAGAAGTATTTAGGCTTAATTTTAAGTTTTAAATCATAATTGATGTCATTTCTAATAAAATTTTATGGTAATTGAGTACTCAATAAATGAAGATATTTTACTTGAGTTTTTGTTGTTTAATTTTACTGCTAATTTGGTGATATGGTTGTTAAGTGTAAAGCTGTCAATTTGGGGCCCACTTTACAGGACTTGGCCCTGACCCATGTGGGGTGAGACAAAAAATGTTCACATTGTCAAAAGGGCCAAAATGTCCGCAATGTCTATAAAAGTCATGCGGGTCAAGACTAGCCCATGAACTTTCTTTTTAAACATGAAAAAAAAAATATTATTTTTTAAAAATATACTATTTTGACCTTTGGCACAAGGTAACCCGTATTGACAATTGACCGGGTTCGGTCGAAGTTTGTGTTGACCTTCGGCCTGAATCGGCTTGTGATAATGTTAATTTTTACCATTATCCAAGCTATATTTTATTAGCAAAATCATCTCTTCCAAAGCTTTTAACCTACTTAATCCTCAATTTTACCTTACTTTTGTAAATAAATACATTTTGGGCTACATTGATCTAAATATACCAATAATCCTCATTTTTTGTGTCTATTTATAGATTGGAAGCTTTGTTCCAAAAATCCAGACAAATGAGTAACCCGAAAAAAGGAGAAGTGCAAAAATGTCAACAGGAAGCGTCTGGCGACACAAAGCCAGCGCTAGGCGAAAGAGGCTGCCAGCGCCAAGGGCCAGACAAGCGCCAGCCAGGCGCCACTGCCCCTCAGCGCCTAGCGGGACCTGGACACCGTCGGGCGGTAGATGAAAACTTTGGCCACTGTTTTGCAGCTGACACCTGGCGGTGAGAAGCTTCCACCAGGCACTAGTCTCGTTGATGTCGCAAGTTGGCCCTTTTTCTTCTGTTTTCGCGAAGGGAAACAGATCTTGGACATTTTGGAGCTTGAGCAACGCGTTTTGGAGCACTTGGAGGTCTGCTAGGGCTAGTGGGAACTACCCTTTCTTCCTCTTTGTATCTCCTCCCTCTTCCATTTCCATTTTGTAAGCTTGAGCTCTCCATGACAATGGAGAGCTAAACCCATTTTTGTTAGGGTTAGATGTAGCCACTGAACTTTCATGTATTTTTGAATGATTTGAATATATAAATGCTTTTTCCATTGATTGCTAGTATCTTTGTTTATATGCTTAAATCTTGCTTTGTTTTGACTATTCATTGCATGATATTTGGGTCATTAGGTATTGCAAAAATATCTCTTGAAACCTAGAATTGTAACAAGATACATAATGGAACTTGTATCTAGGAATGGAACTTGACCCATTAGTTGTCTTAAACCCTAATTTGTAAAGCGGGTTTTGTTTATTTAGGGATTCAAGGAATTGGCTCTAAATAAGGAAACCTAGGCTCATTCAACTAAGGGATTAGGGTTTCAGTAGATTTGTGGGTTGACATTAGTAATTAATGGAGAAGAGTTTTATTGTGTAATATACATGAGAGTGAAGTAGGTGAAGTCTAACTCCAATAATATCAATCCATTACATTTCTAGTCTTTACCATTTTCTAGAGTCTTCAAATATCCAAGTTCAATTCTACTTGTTTATGAAATATTTACTTTCTTGCACACAAAAATCCAAATTATAGATTTATTCTTTAGTTTAAATTAGTCATTAATTACGCAATTAATACACGAGTCTCTTGGGAAACGATATCCCGGTCTTACGGATTACTACTTGCGCGACTTGGTACACTTGCCAAAGTCTTAACAATCCAACCTTTAGTCCAGACCAACTCATCTTGACATTCGACCTGGTTCAACCGATCTTGACATTCAACTTTGACTAGCCCATCCTACCCTTTGACCCGAGTCGATCCTTCTCAAAATTTATAAAAGAAGACTTATGTTAATATTATTATTATTATTATTTATAAAAAAAGATTTGAAATAAAAAGTTAGTAATAACTTGAGTTAACATATCAATTAGTGAACCCATAAATTAGCTTTAAAATACACATTAAAAAAATAATTGTTACATCATATTTTAATTACAAAGATTAAAGAAAATCATTCTAAATCACTTGAAGAAATAAATATACATGATTGTCGTTTGACTTACACGAATTTTATCAATTCATAAACTTTTTAATACTACAAATAACTTATAAAATCTTTATTCGACATGTTATAGACAAAAAATTAAAACACTATTATTCCAAAATGTTTATATACAAGATTGTCGTTTCACTTGAATTTGTTTCAAGTGTTTATTTAACAAGGAATTACAATTATAACTACAACTATAATCGACTCTTTACTCTTTTAGAAAAAAAAAAAGAGAACGTATACAAATTTGAATTATTCTTTTTTAGTACTTGGAGCTGTACAGGCAGGAGTCTTTCCTGTTATTTTTGGCTTGACATTAGAACACGTAACTATTACCGGAGCTCCTTTGAATGTGAGATCAACATTAGATATCTCTACTCCCTCACAGGGTACACCACTACTACAAGCAAGAATAATTCCTTCTTTGGTTCCTGAAGTTCCCTTGATATTCTTGATGATAACTTTGCTTATCTTTATTTTCGATGGATTCTGAACCATCACAA
>Ga0214544_1007076_pt1 | contig 20069 bp, 10 predicted proteins | sample CNSS3metaG_FD_160074 | JGI IMG/M metagenome (GOLD analysis project Ga0214544, IMG submission 160074) | Root nodule microbial communities from cowpea collected in UCLA plant growth center, Los Angeles, California, USA - CNSS3 | ecosystem: Host-associated > Plants > Roots > Nodule | place: USA... | reverse complement strand
TTTACTTTCCCTAATGAAGCAGTTAGAGAAAGACGCAAGTTTGAGTCTTGCAAAGAAAGAAGCAGATATATTTTTCAGAATTTACGGTGAAAAATGAAAAATTGAATTGATTATGAAAAGGGTTATTATTAGGGTGAAATACCCCTAGGTAGGAAGTGTAACTAAAATTGGATTGTGTAAATGATAAATAACCTAAAACAATGGTTGATGTGTTTGAGTTCAAAGTCTTGAATGAGCGCCATAAATTTGCTTATATTAGTAAAATGCACGAGGCGATGTGATTGAAAAGTTGTGGGGAGTGAAAGAGATGTGATACCATACTCTCTAACCAAGTCAAAATGTGTTATAGAATAGGTTACGGAAGCCATCGAGTTTAACTTTTAATCCCTAAAAATTTCCAATAGCTACCAAACAAGGCCTTCAATGTAGACGACCTAGAGTGTGACTAAACGGTCACCAAGTTATTAACCCTAGTGCTAATTACCCAATAATAATTGCTTTGATGATGGAAGCACAATAATAAAATAAAAATTAAGGGAAAAAATAAAGCATGATTAATACTAATAGTACCATTAAAGCAAGAAATAATGTAGGGAAGGAAGAAAAAGAAGGGCTAAAGCACTTTCATTGGTCCCATGCCATGTCCCCTCACTACCCCTTTGATGTGATCTCCAAATTTTTTTATATATCTAATGCTTTTTTTATAAAATTTTCTTCCACTGCTATATTGTATTGAGTGTGAGTGTGAGTGTGTGTGTATCTGTTTCTATTTGTCTTCTTTTCTCCCCCACCAAAATTTCCCTTTCACACTTCACAAAAACAAATACTAAATGATTTGTCAGTAGCAGGCATGTCCAGCAAGGGAAAGGAGGTAGCAGAAGGTTCATCAAGAGGTGCTGATGATCATCACCTTGATCATCACCATGATCATCACAATCAGCTGCAGCAGCAGCAGCAACAGCAGCAGCAACAGCAACAGTTACCACTGAGTCGCTACGAGTCTCAGAAGAGAAGGGATTGGAACACTTTTGGACAGTACTTGAGGAATCAGAGGCCTCCTGTGCCACTTTCTCAGTGTAGTTCAAGCCATGTTCTTGAGTTCCTTCGTTACTTGGATCAGTTTGGGAAAACCAAAGTGCACTTGCAAGGGTGCTTGTTTTTCGGGCAAAGTGAGCCACCAGGTCCCTGCACTTGCCCTCTCAGACAAGCTTGGGGAAGCCTTGATGCACTCATTGGAAGGTTGAGAGCTGCGTATGAAGAAAATGGAGGCCTTCCTGAGACCAATCCCTTCGCCAGTGGCGCCATAAGAGTCTACCTCAGAGAGGTCAGAGATTCTCAGGCTAAGGCTCGAGGAATCCCTTACAAGAAGAAAAAGAAGAAGAGGAACATTCTCAAACCCAACGGAGACACCTCCTCAAACTTGCCTTTGCAGTAATATTATATATAAGTTCTACATAATTACCCTTCATCAGGCCCATCTGGTAAATTTCCTTCCTCACTACTCTTTAATTTCTAGATTTTCTCTTTCTGTGCTCATCTTCACATGGACATTGTTATATGCACAGAAAGTACACAATTCAACAATTGGGTGCTATAGATTTTGCACAATAATACTAATAATATACTCTCTGTAGTTAATGTTTCCTGGTTGAATTTTCAAACTCCATCAATCATATATCCCATCGGCACACAGTTCTATTCAAAACGCATCTGCATTTCACTACATTAAACCCTAATTCAAAACCCTAAATTGTATGTATCTTGCATCTAGTTATACAAGTTATGAATTGTGTACTAATTTTGTTTCTTTTGAACATCGAAAGAGCATACAGTAGAATTAATGGGTAAATTAATGCACTCTCATCATCCATTGTCTCTTTGTCGCTCTCACATGCAACAAGACAATGCTGCCATAGTTTCTGCATTTCGTAATTATGTCTTTTTGTGCCTGTATATTATGATATAATTAATATATATTTACTTGTATACGAGTTTACTTTTCCGCACGATCTTACTTCCTTCCTTGATGGTACTCTCTTGTTGTGGCTTGTAACCACTGCAATGATATGAAATTTGAGAATTTAAAATTGGATTTGTTAAAAGATTGTCTTGATAACTGTATTGCATAGAAAAATATCTTGGGAAAAAAGGTTCAAGATCCATGGTTGTGGGAAAATTAGATGCTGTTTCTAGAGTCTTGTCTGCTCGTGGTTTATAAATTTCATTGGCGTACCAGCTAGAACCCAAAAATCGCTTGCCTTCGTAAAGTTTTGTCTTATTCTAACGAATTTTGTTTCTTCTTTTCTCATTTCCCATCATATGAATGTCCTTTTCTTTCGTGCTGTTATATGTATATGTGACATTCGTACATAAAAATCGCATCTTCTTTCCACTACCTGCTAACACTGCAAACTCATTTCACAATCACCATGGCCACACTCCATTTTCCTTCGTTTTTACATTTTTTTTCATCTTAAGGGAAATATATATTTATATACAGTTTTATCCCAAAAGGGTTGTTCACAACCACATTGTGTGACTGATCTATATACATATATGTCCATGTTGCATGAATTTAACTTCTGGGTTTCACTTTCCAATTGATTTCAGATCTCAAAGTTGTTTCAAAATCCTGAATCTGTTGCTAGGTCTTGGATATAACTTCAGCTGCAGTGTTGGAACATAATCGAGTATCTACATATCCCTGGTTCAAGAAGTGTATTTTGTTATTTTCGAATGCGAATTTAGAATGAAGTTGACGAAGAGTTTAACATTGGGGTGAATCCCTGTATTGTAATCACTTATATATTATATATATATATATATACACTATCAAGCATATATATATATTTATATATATAGTCATGAAAATAATCTTGAATTTTCTCTTAAGCAGTGTGTATGATATTACATGGTACTGGTATATCTTTTTGATTCTCCTGAGATAGATTTTGCTGGTGTTTAAAGTTTCGTTATATATTTATGCAAATAATAAGACGCTTATTTGAATAATTAAGAGACAGACCTGAAATAATTATTCAAATATTGATACTAATTAACTTTCTTCACAATCCATGAAGCATGGTATCCCCACAGATGTGTAAGATGATGTCCCACAATAGATGCATATAATGCAAGAGATGAAGTAAACCTTAAAAAACATTGGATACCTTGTTGGTCCTGTTCAGTTTAATTAATCAATATCTTTGACTTGATCCCTCCCTGTTTTTTCATTTACTTAACTAAATGATTAAGACAATTTCTTTCAATTACATAGATCGATTTGATGCTAGATACTGTCGTGCTCCTTATAGCTATATCAGGCATATTTCTGGGTACTTTTTTTTTCACCCGATGGAAGAAAAAAACATTCTATTATATATACGTTACAAAGACTGTTACCAATATCCCTTGAAAACATGTCCACTCAGGTTGCTATATACCTAGAGATTAGGCCTAAAGTATTGCCTACAAAACCTATGCATGTGTTCTATATAAATGGGATCTAGCCATGAAAAATTAAATATATGCATATGATTATTTATCAATCATGTAGTTTGTCCACTGAAATTTACTTTTTTTATATCTTTGAAATTGAAATATTGATGATAACATGTAGCTTTAATGGTGGGGAATCTGAGACATTAGGCTATAGCTCAATCCTTTAGCAATTTATAACTAGATAGTGAGTGAGTGTGTGTGACCAAATTATATAGTGTGTTTTTTGTTGCAATGCTATGAGAGAGCTTGCATATAGCATTGTGATGTGACTGTGATTGATTCTCTAGCCATCACATTTTGCCAAGGTTTGTTTTGTAATCTCTTGCTATTTATTTGTAAGCTTTGAGTGAGGTTTCTATTTATAGTAGACATTGTGAATTTCAAAATTCGCTTTTGCACTTAAATAAAAAAAAATGAAAGTGTAGAATATTGTTGTGTTTGTTGGATGAAGAGAAATTAAATTAGTAGTTAGGAGCAATTTGTTGATATAATGATAGAAAAATTGAGGAGGATATGATATGAATTTTGCAAATGAGAGTATAGTGAATTAGTTGTTGATGGGACCTTAAGCTTGGGTTTCTGTTGAAAGATCCGATCCATGATTTAATGCATTAATTGCAATTCTATTAATATTAAAGTAGGTCCATTAGGTGTTGTGGCGTTGTGGTGCGGCAATTTCGAAAAATGCAGTTAGAGTGGGTCCTAAAACCACAATATTTTGTTGATTAAAAAGCTTAGCCTATAGTAGCATAAAACAAATAAAAAAATATAGAAAAAACGTCCTTGGTTTATTGTGATGTTTTACTTTAAAAATATAGTTCTTTTATAGCAAATGCAAGAGACTTTGGGTATGTTTATATCGAAAATAGAAAGAAATAATGGTAGTTCTCATGACTAGGCGATGATGAAAATGGTGATCTAGCTGTCTACTAATGTAGTAATTTTTAATTAATATTCGTCCTACTTGTAGCTACGAGTATTACAAATCTGTTTATGGAAGAGAAGAGTTTTAGAGAAATCAGCTTCACCCCAATCAAGATTAATTTCAAATTACATTTATAGCTTCCTAGGGATAATCAAATGAGGTCATAAGTTTCAACATCTATCAACTCATTATTCATAAAATAATTACCTAAATTCATGCTACTATTTTGAAAATTTTAATTATAAAATTAACGATGTGAAGATTTTAGAAACTTTAATCAATAAGCTACAATTACCATGGTAATGGGACTTGAACCAAAAGAAAAATTCATGTTAGCTATGATCTTGAGAACTTGTGTGTAAATTACTCTAGAATTTAATTTGAGTTATGGAACATGTTATTGTAACTCGAGGACTAATAATATCGTTCTCCGATGCACATGTTCGATACAAATATCTCGTGTTTTCTGTTACAAGTGTGGGTTAACATTATCTCTTTCAAAACTCAAATTCCATCACGTACGTTTTTATATTTAAAAATTGTTCCGAGGAATTAAAAGAATAATATATATTTAATTCTTTTTTTAATTACGACTCTTAAATAATAAAACTATTACACGTACTAGAACAGTAACAAATTTAAGGAAAAGAAAAGAAAGAAAGAAACTCTTAATTTTCTTTTGTACATTTTATTTTTTGAAATTAAAAGAGTTTGATAATATTTATGATCCAAATAAATAAAATATTAGGACACAAATTTATCTTTCCTTTCCATTTGTTTTCTTCAAAATTTATCATTTTTCCAAACTTAAGTTTTAAAACAAGACATCAGAATTACTAGGAACTGTCACAGCTGCAAAATCACAACAACCAAGAACCCTAATTTCTGTTTTACAACTTTCACATTCTTGTTTTAATTTTTGTCTATAGAGACATGTATTTTATTAACTGCGACAAAACAACAATATATAAGTTCATCATGGTTTCACTGAATCGTTCTAAGAATTTTGTGATTCACCAGAAAATTGAATGCAAGTTAATTATATAGAATGATTTCTTGACGCTGATAAAGTCGAAACCCTAGAAATTATGAAGATGGTCTTTGGTTCATCATGGACAAGAAGTATTTGAACCACCCTGAAGTTTGATGAAATTCAGAAGATAGGCTCAAAACATAAATATATATGAAGAATGTAGTGTTTTACTTTGTTTTTGATTTCTCAATATCTTAACCTGTTTTTCACTATATTTTTCAAAACTACAGAGTAGAAACTAATTAACTGGGTTGAACTAGCTTAATTATAAAGAAAAAATCATGTGATATATAATAAATATCAAGGGGCATAGTATTTCTACGTTTATTTTCATAACTGTAAATACTTCACCTTCTTTGAGCTATGTTATTTTTCAAAAACATTTATGTAGTAATCATTATTTTCTGCATAGAAATATTTAAAAAAAAAAACCATTGTAATTATTTGCTAAAATAAAAGAAAAAAACAAATAAACCATTTTTATAAAAGTTTAAATATAATTAAGCACGATACATATGTTACCCTTTTATAAATATTCATGTTGTTTTTCATGAGTATATTTATTTAATATATCTTTTCAGTAGATACATGTGTCTTGTTCACTTAAAATCAGAAGAAAATGATATTAGAAAGAACCCTCTTTTTTACGCCATTTTAAGTTAAACTTAAAAACAAGCGAGTCTTGACTCGATAATATATGAAATTTAGTTTTTAAAGTTTAAACAAGTAATAGTTAGCTTTACCTCCATGTTGGTTTGGCAATGATATAATATGGACGAAATGATAAAAGAATTAATTTTTGAAATGGAAAATTATCTTTTTGCACAAAAATACTCAATAATATATAATAATTCAAGTGTCAGAGATAGATAAGTAATTGAAACAATGAGATGGTGTAATGAAAATTAGTGTGGAGAAGGGAATTTTCCATCACCTGATGTGAGGCTCGTGTCAATAATTAAAAATGTTAATTTTTTATCTTTAGGAGATTTTGGTAACATTAAAAAGAGGGGCCTCATACTTTTTAATATTGTTGTTACTAACACCTTGTGTGCACTATCTCTTCTATCTGTTGTTATTCTCTTGAGTTTTTTAGGCTGGCATTCATGATGCAAAAAAAATGAGGATATATTGTTGGTTGTTAGAAAAAAGTACTACTAAATTTAACATTGATGTGGATATTATTTAACTCTAAAGTTATTAGATTTTTTAATTAAAAGTAAAAATGAAACACATATAAAAATAAAATTAACTACGTTAAAATTATAGTATAATTTATAATATGAAAACTAATATTTATAAAGATCATTTTTATAAACAAATTAAAGAGCAACATACAGGGAATTATGAAGAGAAAATAAAACCCGTGAACAGTATGGGGCGCAAATGAATATCGAGGCTCCGAATTGGCCTTATTATTTTTCCCAGAAGGCCATTTCTTCCTGTACCCCCTTTTTCTTCCTGCACCCCATAACTTTTAATATACCCCTTTTACCCTCACTGATATTAAAAACTCTAATTCATTTTTCTCTCCATTCTTCCCCTTTCTTCTCCCCACCTCCGTACTGCACCAAATCTCCACTTCTCTCCTCTCGGGAACAACACATAACACACCTCTCTCATTCTCTCAAATATCGGTGCTCCTCCATCTGAAGTGCTCTATTGCACTTCCATTGAAAAAAAATTACAATTGAGTATCAGATTGAGTAATCTAGAATTCACTACCAGAATGTAGTACTAGATCCAAGAGTGTATTCTGAATTGTTCAATTTGATACGTATATGTGATTTTTAAATTGGCCAATCGAGAATACAGTACCAAATCTGGGAATACATTATGGATCGCTAATCTAAAATTCTATAATGACTTTTGGATTAAGCAATTTGAAATGCAATCTCATATCCGATTGGTCAATCTGGAAATGATTATAATAGTTTTCTTTCTTAATATGAATGACATTCATCTTCTGATGCCTATTAATGCTCATCACATAACCAAAACTCTTAAACATTTAAATCTCCTATGTTGAAAGATCGACTTCTCTTCGTGGGGTACTCTACTACATCCGACTTCATCCTTCACCCTTGTTGTACCAAGCTATTAATTGTCCTTAATGACGATGAGTTTAACCTGATGTCCACATTTCATCTTAGTCCTTCACACCCACAACAATTGAAGTAGTTGTGTTTTTAGACAGTCTGTGTGTGAGTGTGTATGTTGCAAAGTGGTGGTGGGTGTTTCTGAAATCATAAGTTGGTTAGAACACAATCAATATTTAGGAGAAAACTCTACAAAAGAAATAGAGACAATAATGTGTTATGATGTTAACCAATGCTTTTTGAATTAAATATTTTGAAATTGGTTTCATAATGTGTTCTAGAATGGTCTCGAAGTCACCCCTACCAAGCAAAACCATCATTCACCACAAGAAAAATTTTAAATAACTATTACTTTTAGAGACCAAATATAATTGGTCACTATAGCGACAATTCAGATACTAATTTATAAACTAAAAATTATTAGTTTGTTAAATAGTCACTATTATGAATAAAAAATTATAATTAGTGACCAATTAGACTCTAAATTATTCACTAACATTAACTACCAATGTTTTAGCTATCAAAGGAATTAATGTCTATATTGGTCACTAGACTAATTTTTTATTCATAATTGGTCACTAATTATAATTAGTAATCGATTTAGAGTTTAATTTACGAATTAACTATAATTTTTTATTCATAATAGTGACTACTTTAGAGACCAACAATTTGTAATTTGTAAATTAATATATAAATTAGTCGCCATAGTAACTAATTAACTTTTGTTACTAAAATTGATTGCTATTTAAGGGTTTTCTTGTAGTGATTCTCAAACATTTTTTGAAATACAAGCCTTTCGTATCTTTACATGTTGATGTCTTTAACAATATCACACACATACACACATATATTCATATATATAATAATAGGAAGATAAGGTTTTGGTGTAGATGTCATAGAATTGAGTGTTAATACACAAAAGATCATTGTATGCACATTGAAACATATTTTGGAAAGAAGCAAATGTTTAGGGTAGTTTCCCATCAAAGTCGTATGGTTTGTTGTGGTTTTACACAAGTTTCAGGTTGTTTTACATATCTTGAAGAAAATTTGCCTATGACCACTTCAAAAGCAAAGTCATGAAGTCTTCACACAACTTGTTCATAAGTCTTTAAAAAAAGGGAAGTCGTTAAATGTTATGACGACTTCAATGTTAATATTTTGTACTGAAGTCATCATGACTCTTGATGAGTTGACATTTTCTATTTTGTACTGAAGGCGTGACTCTTGACGACTTCAGTACAAAATATTAACACTAAAATCATAATGAAGTCCGCATGACTTTGCTTTTAAAGTCGTTATGAATTCACGTGACTTACCCCATGACCACTATTTTTTTTTACTTGCCCATTTTCGTAATATCTGCGCAAATTTGCCCCAGATATGTAAAAAAAAACATAAGTTCCATTATGCTCCCAATTAACCATTTTAATTTAAGTGTAATTCATGATTTCCTTGGTGTTATATATGTAGGTTACAGTGTCCCTCAAAGCATCACCTCTTACCAATACACATCATCAACCTTAGAAAAGCACCACCATGTCTCCCTCACCCTTTTCCAAGAGGCACCCACTGTGTTTCCAAGAATGAAATCCTTGCAACCAACTGAATCCTTCACCATCTCTCATTGCCATCTTTCCACGTGTTCTGAGAGCACGATGATGGGGAGAAGACGACGCTCTCCTTGTGTGGGTCTCGTGTGCATGCGTGTTTTTGAGGAAGAAGAAAACGAGGTCATCATGGAGAGTGAGTGGCGGTGAAGGAGGAGGTTAAAGTCGCAAGTGAAGGTGGAGCTGAAAATGACTTGTGATGATCTAGTGTAGTGGTTGCCTGCAAACCTTATATCCAGATTGGTCAACCCAGAATACAGTACTAGATCTGAGAATGTATTTTGGCTTGTTCAATCTGAAAATCACTATTGAGTTTCGAATTGAACAAACTGGAATGTGTTTTTGGATTCGATACTACATTTTAGGTTGGCTAATTTGAAATTACAGATGCTTGACAAATTGAGCAATTCAAAATAAACTCTTGAATATGATACTACATTACGAATTAGTCATTTCGAGAATGTATTCTAAATTCTCAATCGAGTACTTAGTTGTAATTTTCTGATTGGCCGACCAAAAATACACCATGGAGTTGCAGCCTAAACCTTTCTTTGCAGTATGGAAGTGCAATAGAGTAACTTGAACTAAATTGTGAGAGAATGCGAGAGGAGAGGAGAGGTCTGGAGGTGTGATGTTAGTGAGGATAAAGGGGTTATTTTGAAACGTTAGGGGTGAAGGAACGAAAATTTGGGGTACAGGAAGAAATGGCCATCACAGAATCGAATAGTCCATTATAATGTTGAATGAAACGACCCACTTTTTGTAATATAATATTGTTTTTAAGATTTAAAATACCCATTTTTGCAAGGATGTACATAAGGTGTGTTTAGGGAAGTGGGTACCATAAATTTAAACTAATCAAACCCAACTTAAATACTATAAATTGAGTGTTTTATTTGAATGTTTGAGTCAATTTCTTTATCCAAGTTATTCATGGTATAAAATATATTTTAACTTTAATTTAGTAATTTATATATGTTCAATGATTATAATAAAGATTCAAAAAATACTTATATTTTTCTCTTCTTTTTTTCAGGTTCATAAATTTAAAACATAGGTTTATTATGCCCTTTCTATTGGAGAATATTTACGTGAAATAAAAGTAAGACTCTACATCATAAAAATAAAAGAACTTCTATCTTAAAATCATTTTTGCTATCAACATATTATTAAAAGAAATTAAAGTGTTTTTTTATCAACAAAGAATAAATAAATTATAGGAGAGCAATTAAGGGGTGCTCTAACCTTTTTACAAAAAATACACGACTAGTTGAGAGAGATAGAGAAGCGTGACAACAAGGTCATACAAAATAGGATAGTCACCGAAATAAACATAAGTTATTGCAACAAAGGACAAACCTCTTCTACAAACCCACAAAACATTACTAGTTCAGAGGCATAGTTATAACCTTGGCAAATGATAGACAATGGTTATCCAAGTAAAAATTACCCACCTAACTAGCAAAACCTTTCAAAAAGGTTGGTGTTTGCAGCATCGTTGCTTGCGGTTGAGGTGTATCTTCTGTCTATTAGCACTAAGTACCATAGGTGTGGACCTCCCAAGATGGCAACAAAATCACGAGCAACTGTAGGTAAGATATCAGCACAAAACGATATGGCCTTTGAGAGCTTTGTCAACCATTGCCATCTCTTTGACCACTTTAAACCCTCTTATGGAGTTACAAGTTGTATGTCTAGGCTGTCTTGACCAAATCATTTTACCCTACACAAGTAAAAGCAAAGGAAAAAAGGGAAGGCTTCCAGCCTTGTTAAGAATACTGGACCTCTTATGCAATTTCCAACAATCCTAAAACCTATTACTATTCAAACAACTTTGCACCACGCTCGGTTTTTTCTCTATCAACTTACCTTCTATGCATTTGATTATTGGGCTAAGGATTTTATGCATATTGTGGGGTTCATGCACCAATCTGAGTACATAAAATTTGCCTTTGGACATCTATTTGTAATCCACGCCCATACCTTTAATTGTGCCGTATAGAATATCTCTTATGCATCCACTCTCTTATTCTTGACGATGACACTATTCCTATGACTCCATATAGTCCAAATGATTGCTATCCACATACACCTCCATACTCTATTTCCTTTAACATTCATTTCCATTAGACAAAATTGCTGAAAGTTCATATTTGCTTGACTATGAAGGACATTACTTACCCCAACCCAATTATTGCACATGTTCCAAACAATCCCAGTAATCTTACACGTAAAGAAGAGATGATTGGTAGATTCCTCCACTAATCCACACATGGGACAAAGATAACTCTAGCATTACTCTCCTTTTTCTTAGGTTTTCCTTGGTTGCAATAAAATGAAATTATTCAAAATGTATGATAAACTTATTATGAACAGAAATGTATGTTAAATGTTTACATTCTAAAAAAAAGAAATTGTTCAAATCTATTGTTCCATGAACACGTTGCTAAATAGTGTAAACTTACGATTATAATAGAATGTAAGATCCTAAAAATTATAATAATTAAAAAATTAAATAGATATGTTAAACAAAAGATAAAATGACTTATTAGTTATAATTTAAATGATTTATTAGTTATAATTTAAAAGATTTATTTTATTAGATTATGATAAGAGACAATAGAATATTTTAATGATATATATAGTTAAAATAGTATTCTAATTATATATAATACATAATATATCAATGGATCATTTTAAAATATAGTATATAATAGAGATAATATATATATATATATATATATATATATATATATATATAATATAATATAATATAATATAATATAATTAAGTTGTTAATAATTTATTTGGATGAGATATGAGATAAGACTTGTTACTAAAATTTTAATCAATTTATTATAGTATTTTGTGTCTTAAATCTTGTAGGAGATAAAATTGGTTTATGAGGATAAACATTACGTATAAGTATTCACATCCATAATTTTCAAGTGGTTTAGAGAGTAAACTGTAAGGTGTTTTTTGAAGGAGGGACACGAGTCAATTGAAGATTAAAAATGGTTAGATTAAACCTTGGATTATTCATGTAAGGGAAGCTAACATTTTGTTTTCTTGCTTGCATGTGTGTATGTTGAGTTGAGCTAAATTGTGGTTTGTAAGGGATGTTAACAATCTAGTTGTCTTGATTTCTTATTTATGCTTGTGTAGGGATATTGAGTTATGCTAATGGTGGTTGTAAAGGAAGTTAACTAGCCTTTTATAATATGATTTTCGATTCAAAAAGTGAAGTTCGATGGTTTTAATATAAAAAATATAATTTATTTTAGGCTATGAAAAGTTTGGAGGACATGAGTATTTTGGTGCATGGGTTCAAAAAGTGAATTTTGTGAAGGTAAGCATGTTTCTTTTAATTGTCAATGTATGTTTGTGTGTTGTTTCACCATAGATGGGGAGACTGTCCTACGAGGGCGATATATTTTACTTTTGATCGAGAAGACTATATTGTGACGACGATGTGTTTCACTTTTTATTGGAAAAATTGCCTTTTGAGGACGTTTTATTCTATCATAGTGCTATGGGGCTGATATATTTCATCATAGCTAGGGCGACCGTCTATTGGTGCAATTGTTCCATTTTTGGCTGAGGAGACTACTCTTTAAAGGCGTTGTATGAAAATATTTTTTTTGTTTATTTATTTATTTTATTAGTTTGTTAAAGGAAAAGATTATTGTGAAGTTTTATTCATTTTCAAAATGGTCTTGAAATTTAATTACATTGTGAGTTTATTTTCAAAGAAAATGCTTTTTGTTTTGTTATGTTTGCTTATCCTTTCATTTTTGTTTATGTTTCTTTTTATTTGTATTGTATTTTTATATTTCTATATTAAATGGAAGTAAGGAATGATTCGGGTGAAGATAAACAACAACAACGAAAAATGACTGGATAATAATTGTCAAAAATCTTAGAGTTAAACTTGATTTTTAATTTTACCATTTTATCAATAAAGTTTCAATACAAGACATTAGTTATTTTTACTTCTTAGAAGTGGTGGCATTTTTTTAATATTAACAATTAAATTGAACTTATTAATGATTTTGTTCCAATCTAGTATGTTTCTAATAACTAAAAAAGAAGATAATATATAAAGAGAGTACAGATATTAATTTGGAAAAAACTAGTCTTTAGGTTTAAAAACAAAGCAAAATTGAAGAAAAATTGGGTTTTTTCAATTTGGCTGAGAAAATGTAGGGACTATGAATAACCATTATAATAATATAATGAAGTGCTCGACTTATAGGACAACCTATTGCAATATGATGTTTAATATTATATCTTAAAAACTTGGAATAAAATGCAGATAAATACGACTTATATCTAATTATTTTTTCGTATATTAACTTGTTACAGTTAACCACAGTAATTTCTGACACTATGAAAACGGGTCAAAATGTTTATGGTAATAATTGTTTACAGTTAAAGTAGATAAAAACAAGTCATGCAGTGTCAGTATGATTTAGATTGTATTGCTTAGTTTTCATTGAAATATTAATTTTAATTTATCAACTAATCAAAAGTTATTTAAATGTGACTTCTAAAACATAATTACTGTCGAGGGAATAATATATACTTTTATGATTAAAAGACACTTTTTTTATTATGGTCACACATGTGGGATCATTCTTTGAAAATTAAAAATAATAAAGTGCCTCAGTTTTCAGGACAGAGACTGATTATATGTATCTGGTTTGATAAGAATTGAATTGAATAGAGATATTCACAGCGACATATATATTTGAGATGGCCATTATCTTATAACTACGCTGCCTTATCAACATTCTCTTGAAAAAGGAAGAATCATTATTGAGATTTGAGAATGGAGGAAAGGAGACGAATAATCACAAGAGTTGGTAAAAGATTTAAAACCTTAAAATAAACACGGATGTCAAAAAGTCAACTTCAACCTTCTTTTAAGAGAGGCTAAGCACATCGAATTTCTAATAACAAAACAAAAACTAACTCATAAAGCTTCTGAGGATCGATTTTAGAAAGAATGAGTAGATGGATAAGAGAGAATTTGAAGATAAAATTTGTGTTGTTTATTTTAAGATATTTGAAAGTGAAAGAGAATAGATTTAAAGATAAAGTTTATGAAAATTTGTAAAAGATTCGATGAATGTGATAGACTATGATGCATGGATACGACGATACGTGTATCGAATAAGACATGTATCTAATACGATGATACTTTTATTTTGAAACTAGTAAGATGCAATACGTTATATATGCATATTGAAAAATATATATTAATTCTTAAAAATATGATTAATATATGATTGTTAACGTGTGAATCCAAATTAAAATGATATGTATCAAAATTGTCAACATAAAAAATTATAAATTATTGTCATCATAAAAATATTATTGTTTTATATATTAGATACTTCATTGATAAGTATCATAAAATATCAAATATGGATACATGGATATATGACTCAAATTCAAATATCGGTACTTCACAGGTGATAGATAAATTGTTTTTTTAATAGATTGAAAGGTAAGATTGCAACTTTATTCTTATGGTTAAAATAAATATAAGATAAAATCTTATTACTATTTATTATTATTCTTATTATTAATTTTATTATTATTATTATTAATAGAAATATTATTATTATTATTATTATTATTATCATTACTATTATTGCATTATTATGTTTAGGTTAATTATGTCTTTGGTCTCCAATTTTGTTGAGAAATATCAATTTGATCCCTTTTTTTATTCGTTTTAATTTTGTTCCTATTTGGAAAAATTTGATGCAATCTTGTCCTTTCTTTTTTTTTAGATTTTTTAATTTTTTTAATTTCTTTCTATTTTTTTTAAGATTAAAAATTTGTCACGTGTCAAGATGATGTCGTGTCACGTGATAGTGACAATGTGATGTGGTAATGATAGTGTCACATGTTACTACCATGCTAAGTGGCATTGTCTCCATCTCAATTTGGTCATGTATTTTTATTTTGTCTTAATGTATTCCCAATTATTTAAAAAAAATGAGCAATTTCATCTATTTCCATCGATACAAAATTCATTTTTTTATATTAATGTTATACAAATAATTTTATTAAAATTGAAATTTTTATTATATATTTTAACAAATTTAAGTTTATTTATTTATTTTTTCAAATTTCAAATTTATTTTGTTTATATTGTTATAAAATTATTTAAAATTTTACAATTGAATTTATATAATTGTTATTTTTAAACCAACTCAAACATTTTTATTGAAATTATTGAAATTTTACACATTTTAAAAATATACAATTATTTGAAATATAAATTCAAATAGAAAAAACATTAAACTATGATGTAATAAAATATCAATACAAATAAGTTCAATGTAAAATATAAATTTTAAAAGAGTTGAAAAAATTGATAAATTTATTTTATTTTATGAAATGCAAATAATAAACAAGTTTAACATAGTTGTTAGTTGAAATTAATTTTGATTTTTTTTTCTATTAACATTACTTTCTAGCAACAACTTTAAAAAAAATTTAAATAAAGTTTAATATAAAATATAAATATAAATAATCTTAATCTTATTAAAAAATATTTAATAAAAATATCAATTTTAATAAAAATATTTGTATATTATTTATATAAAAATTAAATTTAGTTTCAGTTTGGAAGTTGGAGAGGGACAAAATTGCTCAACTCCTAAGAAAATTAAGACTAAATTGAGACAAAATAAAAATACAGAACTAAATTGAGACACATGAAATGACATTTGGTGTGATAAAATAAAAATATAGAACCAAATTGAGACTGAGGCAATGACATCTGGCATGACAGTGACATGTGGCACTATCACTGCCACATCACACTGTTACTACCACATGGTAAATTTGACATGTGACAATTTTTGTTAAATTAAAAAAAAATAAAAATCACGATCTGACATGTAATACCTATTTAACATTGTCGGTACAATACTAAAGGAAAAGACATGATTAGATCAAATTTTTCAAAATAGAGACCAAATTGAGATAAATAAAAAATTGACCAAATTGATATTTTCAACAAAAATAGGACAAATAATTTAACCTTATTATTATTATTATTATTATTATCATCATTAACCATCCACATATTTTGTTATAGTTGCTTCATCATCAACCATCCACATCTCCAACTTTCCCCACCTTCACATCAATGCACCACAATACTGGTAATAATAATAAAGACTATTTTGTAATTATACTTTCATCCACTCAAATCCTCTCACCTCACCTAAAATAAATTTTAATCTTTCTATCTCAAATTTGCACTTACAAATCCACACAAATCAATTGAAGTAAACAAAATGCATCTGTCCTTTCCTTGCCAACACAAATCAATGTTAAAATTTTGTATATTTTCTTTATTAGTATCTTTTACAACGATAGATCATATGTTTCAATGGTAAATTTTATCAAACAATTAAGTTTAAGTTGAAAATACCTTTATATCTAACAACATTAAATATTATCTTATCTAGTAACACCAATAATAATTTACATACCATCTTATCTAGTAACACCAATAATAATTTACATACCATCCTAGGTTTCTGAATTTAAATAAATACATTTCATCCATAATTCATTAACATGACATAATCATAATAACTTATTTATATATTTAATATTAAGTCAAACTTAAAAATTTATGTCAAACAAGAGTAAAGGTGGTTTTTTTGTTTTATTTTCAGTAGAGTGAAAACTCTCTTTCTTTGTTGCTTGAGTGAAAACAAATCTCGCTTGAGCAAAAATATAGTTGAAACCAACCAAAACTTTTTTTTTTCTTAAGCATGGAGAATTTCATTCCATGGGAAAGAGACTTGTCTCCCTCACATTTTAGCTTAAAATTGATTAGGCATAAAATTGATGTTAAGAAGAAACAACTAACCAAATTATATGGATCATTGTTGAATGGTGAGTTACTTTATCAAAATGGATAAAAAGTTAAACAAGTAGTTAAAGAAGAAAATGACCATCAAGATGAATTTCAAAATGAAATAGAAGATAAATGACATAAAGAAGAAAACTTGAATGAAAGAGAAGAAAATTAAATAATTGTTGAAGAAGGTAATATTGCATTCTTGCATATTTTAATGCTTACTAGTTATTTATGTATTAAATCATTGGTATGCATATGTGTGTGTGATTCAAACTTTTGTTTATTGATTTATACAAAATTCATGACTTTGGTCAAAGATCACAAGGATCACATATGGAAATATGACTTGGTATTTAAATAAATTCTTTGTCTAATGATTTAATGTACATATATTAATGACTTTTTTTTTCTAACGATTTAAAATGTATGAGATATTAATGGCTCATGAAAAAAAATCATTATTTTTTAGAATGGAGGAAAAACATTTAGTCGCATAAATGATGTATGGCGGTTGTACAAATGTTATATCAAGAGACAACATTTTGTAAGATGTTCCACCATGAAGAATTAACTGAAACATCATACATTATCCATTCTTCGTCATTGTTGTCCATCGTTGTCGTCACTATTGTTGCCATTGATGCTTTTACCACTTTTGACTCCTCCTCCCCCTTTGTCACCGTTGTCTTTGATATCATTGTCACAGTCATCATTGTCGCCTCCTCTTCCTCCTTCTTCTCCTTATTCTTTTCGTCTCTCTCCTCTATTTTCGTCTTTTCTTTTTTCCTTCTCTTCTTCTTCACACCCATCTCCATTTAATTTATAACACAATTCTCTCCTTATTTGGCATGAATATTGATGCTCATTTTACTGATGGAATTATCGACGAAGTGAATGAGAGTAGGCTTGATCTCCATATTAGAAACATTCACCATTGGTTGAGCAATATTATTGAAGTTGAGAGGTCGTGAGAATGCATCATAATCTTTAAAAGTGTGTCTTCTTTGGCCTCCACCATCTCCACGAGGATTCTCAACAATTTATTCCTTGGAAGATGATTCAAAATTCTAAAGGGGTAGTGGGAGAAGTAGCAAAAGAAAAAGAATGCAAAGCAACTTGTCGTGCTAAATATATTTTCCCCCTTGATTTATTGTTGTTACTTGCAGTTTTTGTTCAAAACGTGCAGTGGAATGATTAGCGTTTGGACAAAAGCCAAGATGAGGGTGAATTGGGTTCTTAATGAAAATTATGCTTTTAAAATTTTCCCCTTTTAATATCAAAGTTCAATTAAAATTCTTTCCTTTATTTTAATAAACACAATAAAATAAAGAAAGTAGGGAAAAGAAAAATTGCACAAAATATTTATATTGGTTCGGATTAAAAGAACCTACATCCAGTTGTTAATCTCTCAAAAACAAGATTAACTAAATTACTAAAATAAACCAAACTTACAATCAATGATAATAAAGATTAGGGTTTAGAAAGCACCTCCCTTGAAATCCACAAAGGATGAACACTTCTCTTGAATCACACAAGAGATGAAGAAACACCTTCCTTGAATATAAAAGAAATGAACACCTCTTTTGAATCACACAAAGTATGACTGGCTTCTCCTACCAACAACAACAACACTCAATCACTCAAGATCCCACTTAATGAAAGTTATCGCTCTACCCACACTAGGTTTTTCTAAGCCTTCCCACAGAGAGTTGTCAAGTACCTAGACTTCTCTAACTTCTGTATTATTCAAATGAAAGCCTACCACTTTATTTATAGAAGCCTATTTAGAAATTAGGTTAAGAATATGAAAAGTTAAGTCACAACTGCCATAGATAATCGATTATCATAAGTGATAATCGATTATCACATAAACTTTTCTAAAAATATTTGTCTCGTTGTGATAATCTATTATCAGCCAGAATAATCTATTATCAATAGGTGATAATCGATTATCACAAATTTTCTCAAAAATCAGTTTTAACTTAGATAATTGATTATCACTAAGAATAATTGATTTTTCCAATGAGTTTTGCAAATAAATAAATTATCTTGGTGTTCTACTGCTTGAGTTTTACCTTTTTGACTCTTGACATACTAATTTAACTATTTTAAATAACATACACAGATTAATAGACCTAAACAACTAAACCCCTAAGTCTTCGATGCATCTTTTGAATCGAAGCATTCTTTTAAGTCTTCAACAGTTTTCCATGTATTATCATTAAGTCTTCCATACTTTTTCATAAGTCATCATCATCATCAAGACTCCTTATTGAAGGAAGATGTCCATCTACTTCTTTTTTGTCAACAGTTTTTTCAATCTCTAGATCATCAGGTAATAGATCTCTAATAGATCTATAGGTAGTTAACGGTAAGACCGAGTATTGTTTTCACAAGGGACTTATGCAATATTTTCCAACTATACAATTAATGACTTATCTAGACTAAAGAATATTTCCATAAATTTGGTGTTATTTGTAGGAAATTAAAACTATGCATAAATAAGTAAACAACTTTGGAAGCTTATCACGCTTAAAAGATGAAAAAGGTTAGAAGTTATATCAAATGGTATTGTTGGGTTAGATTTCACTGACCTCACTCTCATACACTTAATCATTTAACTCCTCTCCATTAAAATGTCAATGTCAACCCACAAGTTTACTTAAACCCTTAGTAGAATAAGTCTAGGTTTCCTTATTAAGAGTCTATTCCTTGAGTTCCTAACAAACAAACATGTTTTATCAATTAGGGTTCAAAAAGACTAATGAGTCAAGCTTCATTCCGAGATACAATCTTCGTTATGTTTTTTATTTCAATTCTAGATTTCAAAAGATTTTTTCAACTCCTAATGAATCACATATCAAGCCATGATTGATCAAACCATATCAAGAATTAAGAAATGAAACAAGAAATACTAAAATTTAATGGAAAGGAATATATATATATATATATATATATATATATATATATATATATATATATATATATATATATATATATATAT
>Ga0214544_1007075_pt1 | contig 20071 bp, 28 predicted proteins | sample CNSS3metaG_FD_160074 | JGI IMG/M metagenome (GOLD analysis project Ga0214544, IMG submission 160074) | Root nodule microbial communities from cowpea collected in UCLA plant growth center, Los Angeles, California, USA - CNSS3 | ecosystem: Host-associated > Plants > Roots > Nodule | place: USA... | reverse complement strand
AACGTTGTTTTGCAGCAAAATCGGCGGTCGATTGCCGATCGCGCCATGGGGCCGCTCTTCATTGTAGTATCTGCGCCAAGTCTCCACTTTTTGTTGGGCGTCCGCAAGGGACACGAACCAGTGAGCGTTGAGGCATTCGGCCCGGAAGCGGCTGTTGAAGGCCTCGATGAACGCGTTATCCGGCATGATGTAGCCGGTGTCCCGTGTTTCCAGACTCGATCTAGCCCATTAGCGTAGACCGATCCGGGCCTCGGGGCACCGGGAGCACGCAACTGCGGGCAGGCCGTCGCACTGACATGAACTGCGAGTTCGAGGTCGTTATCTGGCCGCCCCTGCGACTAGCCCGGATGCGCTGCGAGCGCGGATCCGTAATTGTCGTGTTGCCCGCAGCTCCCTTTCGCACTGACCATGGAGGGAGAGATGCGCATCATTGGCATGGACATCCATCGCGTGGCGGCCGAGGCCGTGGCGCTGCTCGAGGGACATCTAACGAAGCTCGGCCGCATTCCCATGACTCGTGACAGCTTGGAGGCTTTCGCCAGGAAGGAACTCACCCATGATGATCACGTGGTCGTCGAGGCGACTGGCAATGCCGCGGCCGTTGTCGAAGTTCTGGCGCCGTATGTCGACCGTGTTGTCATCGCCAACCCGAAGCAGGTGCGGTTGATCGCGCACGCAAAGATCAAGACGGATGCGATTGATGCCGCCGTGCTCGCGAAGTTGTACGCCACCGGATTTCTTCCGGAGGTCTGGGTACCCGATCAGCGCACTATGGCCCTGCGACGGCAAGTTGCGCGCCGTACGCAGCTCGTGCGTCAGCGGGTACGCTTGAAGAACCTCATTCAGTCGATCCTTCACGCCCACCTCATTCCGCCCTGTCCACACCTCAACCTTGTAGGGATCAGCGGTCGCAGGTGGATCGCCGCCCAGATGGTACCTGCCGACGAGCGTGCCGCAATCGAGCGGCACCTGGCGCAGATCGACCTGATCCAGGGTTCGTTGAAGGAGGTCGAGGCGGATATCGCGCGTGAAGCGATGTCCGATCCGATCATTCGGCGGCTGATGACGCTCCCGGGTGTGGATATGACGGTGGCTTCGGGCGTGGCCGCGGCCGTCGGCGACATTCGGCGCTTTGCCGATCCGACCAGGCTGGTGAGCTATCTGGGGCTAAACCCGAGCGTAAGGCAGTCTGGCGAGGGCTCCGCCTACCATGGCAGGATCGCCAAGCAGGGCCGCGGCCAAGCTCGCGGAATGCTCGTCGAAGCAGCATGGGCTGTGGCCCGTTCGCCGGGACCGCTGCGTGCATTCTTCCAGCGCGTGGCTTCACGACGCGGCAAGCACATCGCGGCAGTCGCGACGGCGCGGAAGCTGGCGATGATCATCTGGCATATGCTGACCAAGAGCACTGACTACATCTGGACCAGACCGGCCCTGCTGGCGCGCAAGTTCCGGAGCATCGAACTGCGCGCTGGATTACCCACCAGCCATGCCAAGCGTGGATCGGCCTATGATTACAACATCCCCACGAAGAGGGCTGAGGAACGAGCACGCGTGGAATCCGCCGAGAAGGAGTACACGAGGTTCACGTCACGGTGGCGGGCAAAGCCACGATCCCGACACAGCAAGGCTTTCGCGACATAGGGCTTGCGACATAGGGCTTGTCTACAACATCCGTGTCGGTCGGTTTGCCGGGCCGCGAGAAGTCCAGCGTGACGCCGCGCTGGTAGGCCCACAGGTCAAGATCACGCGACACAAACTCGCTGCCTTGATCGACGCGGATCGTTGCCGGGAACCCCACTTCCTTGCAGGCCCTTTCCAACACCTCCACGACCTCGGTGCCGCGGAAGGTGAATCGCGGCGCCAGCGCCGGCGAGAAGCGGGAGAAGGTATCGATTATCGTAAGGACGCGAAGCTTGTGTCCGCTCGCCAACTGATCATGGACGAAGTCCGTCGCCCAGGTCTCGTTCGATCGCGTCGCCGGCCTGCGATCATCGCGCAGCTTGGCCTTGACCCGGCGCTTCGGCGTTTTGTTGCGTAATTGCAGGCCCAATTCGCGATAGATCCGTCTTGTTCTGGCCATGGCGCCAGCCTTCACGACGCAGCAGCACGTGAACGCGACGATAACCGTAGCGGATGCGAACACGGCAGATCTCCTTGATCTTCTGTTCGAGGGCAGCCTGGCCGGAGCCACGGCACTTGTAGTGGTAGGTCGAGCGGTCAAATTCGAGAGCGTCACAGGCCCTGCGGATCGAGACCTGCCATTCGCTGCGGACCGCGTCGACCAGCATGCGCTTCCGACCAGGCTTCATAGCTTTCGGCGGATCACGTCCTGCAGCATCTCCTTGTCGAGCGACAGGTCCGCGACGAGCTTCTTCAGCTTGCCGTTCTCCTCCTCGAGCTGCTTCAGCCGACGCATCTCGGTCGGCAGCAGCCCGTCATACTTCTTCTTCCAATTGAAATAGGTAGCCTGGCTGATCCCGGCCTCGCGGCAGATCTCCGCCACTGCAACCCCGTAACGGCCTTGCTTCAGCATGAACGCCTTCTCGGGGGCCGAAACTTTGGGCCCTCATCGATCTTCGCTCCTCCCAGCCGAGGGGATTCGGCAGCGAGAAGTCTAGCGAAAAACGGTCCTTTTGCCGGCCTCAGATCACCGAGCTGATAGGGTCTACCAATTCTTGGAGGAGATTGCGAGGCTCGGGTCAACTAGAAGCTCCTGGGGTTGATATCCATTGGAGGGCCTCCTCGACGAGGCTGGCAGGAAGGCGCCTATGCTAAGGGATAATCACTGTGCCAATGGACGGGCGTTGTTAGTCTTGTTGGATCGGACTTTGATAGCTCTGTCCGCCGGAACTACAATAATCCTTTTCGCTTGGCTATTATACTACAGCAGCTACAGTCTTGATCTCAGAGACGAGGGGTTTTGGCTCAACTTCATCGCGAACCCATTCACCTACACAATCAATGTTCCGCCGACCTTGTTCGGCTTTCTCTATCACTGGCCATATCAGTGGGCTGGTGGCGACATCGCAGGCCTTCGCAGGGCGAACGTCACGATCACCATGGCGCTTGGCTGGATTCTGAGCTTTCTTGTGATCCGACGCCTCTGGACAGTAGCCTGGCCGCATGCAGCGGTGCTGTCGGCAGGCATCGCCAGCCTAGCATTAGCCGCTTTTCCGACCTTGATGCTGCTCACCCCCAACTATTACACACTGAACATTCAATCGGTCTTGATGGTAATGATTGGCTTGCTTCTAGCTGATCGGCCAGGGCGCATGCGCGAGGTCTTGGTATCGATACTGGTCGGCGTTGGGGGCTGGTGCTGCTTCATGGCCAGACCGGCCAGCGCTGCGGCCATTGCCCTCGTCGTCATGCTCTATGTCGTCATTTTGAGCCGAAAGTCGCTGCTGCCCATGCTTGGCGCCGCGCTGGTCGCTTTCGCTCTACTGATTTCCACCTCCTACTTGATCGACGGCAGCATCACCGCGTTCTTGACACGTATGGTAAACGGTGTTGAGGGGATAACCCTGCTGGGCGCCGGGTACAAGGTGTCTCGCATTTTTGAGATCTACTGGCTCACCACCAGTCGCTGGCAACTCGCTATCGCTCTGTTAATGGCGTCGGCCCTTCTACTCAGCATTTCTATGGGATCTACGCACAGGTTGCTCCCGCCGCTGGCTCTCAAAGCGGTGTTGATCGTAACAATAGCGATTGCGCTGCTGGGGATCGATCCGATCAGTATCGAGCCCTCGACTCTGTTGTTGGTGCCAGTCTTCACATGCCTTGGCGCGATGTTTTATCGTGAGGGAATGGTTCTGCGCACCCAGACTCCCACGAGCATCGCTCTAGCGCTAACCTTTTTGGTCCTGCCCCATCTGCTCAGACTTGGCTCCATTTCCAGTTACTGGGGGAGCGTTTCGCTTGCTGCCTTGTTCTGGATGCTCGCGGTCGTTGCATTCCTCAGCCCTCTTGCGCAAGAGGGACGCAGCGTCGCCGCCCTCGTTCCCCTGACGGTGTTGGCACAGTTGCTTACTGCTTCGGTGGTCAATGCTGGCATCCTCAAGGGTTGGCGTCAGGTGAAAAATCTGCGCGCTTATACCGCTGTCACGCCCCTGCCGGGTGGTGCAAAATTGGTGCTGTCGCACTCCTTCCACGACTATCTGGCCAAGGCCAGAGCCCATGCTCGTGCAGCCGGCCTTGAAGTCGGTACCCCGGTGATCGATCTCTCTGATTCCCCGACTCTGATGTACGTGCTCGAGACGCGAGCGCTCGGTCAGCCATGGCTGATCGGGGGATATCCCGGCAGTAGCGCAATCGCGGTGGAAACGCTCGGACTTGAGAACTGCGCCGATCTCGCCAAAGCGTGGATACGGATCGCGCCGGAGAGCCCGCCATCTTGACCGAGCCAGTGTCATGGGCTCGTTTGGAGGCGGGCAGGCGGACCATGTCGTCGCCGCGACGTTCGAAACCCCCATCATCGAAGGCTATTTTCCGAACGCTCACCGGCAGTTTTTGTTGAAGCCCGTACGCTCTGCCGCGCTGGCGGAGCATTCCTGCCGTGAAGCCAGACGACAACGTCCAGCTGGCCAGAAATGGAGCCAATACTGAAAAACTGTGATCCTCCCGGGTGGCCTTGAAATGCGACTCTCCGAGGAAACCCACCTTCGGCCTAAGCCCTGATCGAGATTGGCGGCAAGGCGATTCTATGGCACATCCTCAAGATCTACTCGCGCTATGCCATCGACGATTTCGTCAGTTGCTGCAGCTGTAAGGGCTATCTGGCCAAGGAATACATCGCCAACTGTTTCCTGCACGTGTCGGATGTCACCTGCGAAAATGACAAATGCCGAATCTTGGATTGTGAAGTTGATCGACACCGGCGAGAAGATCATGACTGGTTGGTTGGCTCGAGGGAATTGCTAATTGCCTGACCGACGATGACGCCTTTTCTTCGACCTATGACGATGGTGTGGGAGACATCGACGTAACCGCATTGATCGCCTCCACCGTCGCCAAGGTACGCTCGCCACTCTCACTGCTACCTATCCGCCTGGTCATTTCGGTGCGATTGCAATTCGCTCTCATCATCGTGTCGCCACTTTCAATGATCTCTTTGAACGGATCGGCTTGTGTCTATGCTATACGCTTAAGTCGGACTGACGACGCGCTGGCTGGAAGTGATCACAGAGACGTGGACGACGTCGTTGATTCTCCAAGGACGGCAAACCCCTGTGGTCAAGCTTTCGGCGGAAACGGGCTTTTCCTACCAAGGGTGACCTGCATTGCAGGCCCATATCGCCAAAGAGGCACGTTGACTTCAGGCCGGTTCGCCATGATCAATGATGGCTCGGCTTTCAGCTCGTACCGTGGCGTCCGCGATCGAACAACATCGCGAAAGATAAGTCGTGGACGTCATAATGCCTGGCGGCAGCATCGATTGAGACTTTAATCGCCAGCCGGGCTGGCTGCCCCCTGTGTACGGCAAGTTGAGCCTGCGCGAAGGCCCCGAAGGAAGTTGCATATCGACTAAGTCGGACCGGCGCTACTTGGGTGACGGTTGGATATTTAGATCTGCATCTGCTCCGGTCGCTTTGATTCCGAGATGCGGACCAGACCTGCGTGGCCGCCCATCATATTTGTATGAGGTGTTGGCGACCGTCGAAAGGATGAAGAGTTTCATCTCGAGCGATTGCACGAGCTGTCCTGTGAGATCGGCCGTGGGTCGCCGGCTTCGTCATTCTAAAGGCCCAGATCGCCTCTCGCGGTTGTAGATGAACATGAATCCTCGCGCTGTTCCGAGTCGGTGCAGGATTTCGGCTACCCGAGGGGCCACATCAATGAAATTCGGCACTCGCAGCCAGATAAGATCTGCGTGAAAGACGAATCTTCCATGGGCTTTAGGGTCGTAGAGTTAAAGGCCGGTAAGGAAGGAATGCGCCATTTGCTTAATCGCGGACGCCTCATGCATGGTTATCCCTGCGGTCTCGACCCCGCGCTCAAGAAGGTGCAATCCGTAAAGAAAGAGCATCGTGGTCTGGCAGTCGGCGGCGGCGCATTAGCTAGACAAGCGCCGGGACCGGGGAGATGGTCGATGCCGGACGCGAACACTGCCTTTGTGAAGTTTTGCGATATCCAGAAGTCTTGCGACGACAAAGTGCTGCTCGTTAAGAATCTCAGCTTGGACATCGCCCGGGGTGAGTTCCTGACCATGCTGGGACCCTCCGGCTCCGGCAAGACGACGACCCTCATGACGCTCACCGGCTTCGAGGTGCGCCCCAAAGCTCCGTCCTTTTGGAGGGGCGCTCGATCGACAACATGCCCCGCGCACAAGCGCGACATCGGCATGGTGTTCGCGATGAGCCACGCGCTTTTTCCGCATATGGCTGTGGAGGAGAACCTCGCCTTTCCGCTTAAGGTCCGCAAGCTCGGCAAGGCCGAGATCGAGGCCAGAATTAAGTGGGAGCTCGACATGGTCCGGCTCGGTGCCCATGGCAAGCGCCGGCCGGGTCAGCTTTCCGGTGGGCAGCAGCGCGTCGCGCTCGCCGGCGCCCTCGTCTTCGATCTCAAGCTCGTGTTCATGGACGAGCCGCTCGGCGTGTTGGACAAGCATCTGCGCGAGCAGATGCGGCTTGAGATCAAGCGTGTCCACGAGGATCTCGGCGTTACCGTGGTCTATGTGATGCATGACCAGAGCGAAGCGCGGGTCGTTAAACACCGCTATGCGGTCCCACATGGTCATCCAGTAGGTCGCTCGCCCGCCGAGCTGTACGAGCGGTCGCAGAGCGTCTTCATCGCCAAGTCCCTCGGCGAGAACAGTCCACTGCACGGAAAGGTCGTCGCGTTGAATGGTGCGACCTGCAAGGTGAAGATTTCAGGCGCGGGCGACGTCCGCGATGGCGTTTGTCGATCCGGCGGTGCTGCCAAACCTTGCAAATACGTTGGAACGTGACGCCATTGCTCTGCATGCCGACCACTTTTTCTGGATTGAGAAGGGCGATGAGCTGCGCCAGCGCTTTACCGCCTGGCTCGAGAAGTAAGAATAAGGAGCGGCGAGGCGGACTTCGGGTCTCCTCGCCGCCTCGAACAGGACGATCTGAGAGAGTGAGAGATGAGTCGATGACGACGATGGCGGTCCAGATCGGCGGCAGGTCCCGATGGCATGCCGTTGCTGATTGGGTTGCAGCGGGTCGGGCGGCGGCGCAAGCTGAGGCCTTCAGCCTCGTCCTGCCGCTCGTGCTGTTCATCTTAATCGCTTTCGTCTTGCCGATCGGCCGGATGATGCTCAACGCTGTCCATGACGATACGCTGTTGACGATCGTGCCACGAACCACGGTAGTGCTAAGCGCTTGGGACGGCAAGGACCGGCCCGAACGAGAGTGACCTGGGGGGAGGACAATGAAAACAGTCTATGTGGTTGGTACCTGCGACACCAAAGGTAGCGAGCTACGCTATCTCCGGGACCTTATTCGGGACGCAGGTTGTCGTGTCCTTCTCGTTGATGTTTCCGCGTTAGGAGGGCGCAGCGAAGCCTCGGATCTCGACTTTCAGCCGTCGGAGGTGGCGCGCTTCCATCCAAATCCGCCGGGGGCCGAGCAACTCAAGGACCGCGGCAAGGCCGTCGCCGCAATGTCTCAGGCGTTGGTGGAGTTCATTCGATCACGCCAAGACGTGGCCGGTATCATCGGCGCGGGCGGTTCGGGTGGGACTGCCTTAATCGCACCCGCCATGCGCGCTCTACCCATTGGCACACCGAAGGTGCTCGTTTCGACCGTCGCCTCTGGAAATGTGGCGCCTTATGTGGGGCCAACCGACGTCAGCATGATGTATTCGGTGACCGACGTATCCGGCCTGAACCGAATTTCGCGGGTGGTCCTCGCCAACGCGGCCCACTCCATTGCCGGAATGGTGCTCAACAAGCGCGAGGCTGCTGGCGACAACAGGCCGGCAATTGGGCTGACAATGTTTGGAGTCACAACTCCGTGTGTTCAAGCGGTGGCCCGAGCGCTCGAGAAAAGCTTCGACTGCCTAGTCTTTCACGCCACAGGAACTGGAGGACAATCCTTCGAGAAGCTCGCCGACTCTGGACTGCTGGCTGGCGGAATTGATGTGACCACCACCGAAGTTTGCGACTATCTGGTGGGAGGAGTTTTCCCCTGTACATCTGACCGTTTCGGTGCCTTCGCTCGAACCGGGCTGCCCTACGTGGGCTCCTGCGGCGCCTTGGATATGGTTAACTTCGGGGCGATGGAGACGGTTCCGAGCAAGTTTCGCAGTCGCCGGCTGCACGTGCATAATCCTCAGGTTACGCTGATGCGCACGACACCTGATGAGTGCAACAGGATCGGTGAATGGATCGCGGAACGACTTAACCCCTGTGCCGGGCCGGTGCGCTTCCTGATTCCAGAACTGGGTGTCTCGGCAATCGATGCGCCGGGCGAGCCCTTCCACGACCCCGAAGCCGATGTCGCCCTGTTCTCGGCGCTTGAGCGCACACTACGTCGCACCGACAAGCGACAGGTGACGCGCGTCCCTCTTCACATAAACGATCCGCAATTTGCGGAACTACTTGTTGCAAACTTTCAAGAGGTCTTTCGTGAGCACTGATACTCGCGCCAAGCGCCCCACCCGGTCGGTGCTGATCGAGCGTTTCCAGAAGATGATCCGCGCAGGAGAGCCGATCATAGGCGGGGGCGCCGGTACTGGCCTATCTGCCAAGAGCGAAGAAGCCGGCGATATTGATCTTATCGTCATATACAATTCGGGCCGCTATCGCATGGCCGGCCGCGGTTCGCTTGCTGGCCTTCTCGCCTACGGAAATGCCAATCAGATCGTTGTCGACATGGCCCGCGAGGTCCTGCCTATCGTACTGCGCACTCCGGTTCTTGCCGGGGTCAACGGCACGGATCCGTTCGTCGTCATGTCAAGCTTCTTGCGCGAACTGAAGGAGCTTGGGTTCGCCGGCGTGCAGAACTTCCCAACCGTCGGTCTGATCGATGGCCTTTTTCGCCAAAACCTCGAAGAGACCGGAATGAGCTATGCGCAAGAAGTTGAGATGATCGCCAAGGCGCACAAGCTCGATCTGCTGACGACGCCGTACGTGTTCAGCCCGGAAGATGCGGTGGCGATGACAAAGGTGGACGCCGATATCCTCGTCTGCCATATGGGGCTGACGACGGGTGGCGCAATCGGTGCTCGCTCGGGCAAGCCCTTGGATCAATCCGTCGATCTGATCAACCAGTGCATCGAGGCCGCGCGAGCTATTCGCGACGATATCATCATTCTCTGCCACGGTGGTCCGATTGCCAACCCGGAAGATGCTCAATTCATTCTCGATGCCTGCCCTGGGTGCCACGGTTTCTACGGAGCAAGCAGCATGGAGCGGTTGCCCACCGAGGAGGCGATCAAGTCCCAGACGCTGGCCTTCAAGGCAATCCGACGCAACACAATTTGAGAAGGAAACAAAAAGATGATCATGCGCGACCTGAATACCATCATCCTTTCCAATCCCACGAATGCTGATTGGGTCAATGCTGATTGGATCAAAAGGGGCGCCGCGCTATTAGAGGCCAAGGGGATCACGACTACCATTGTGCATGGTGGTCCATCATGTCGGGAAGACCTGCGATCGGTTCTACCTCGTGCCGATCTGCTTCTGGTGAGTCCATGGACGGTACCAGACTTTTTCCTGGATGATGCTTTCCTCAATAACGCCCCCCGGCTTAAGGCAGTTGCGGGAACGTTCGACAACCGCTTTACGGGTTTTCTATCGCTAGACGCGCTGACCGCACGCGGAATCGTATTGATCGACACCTCGCGCTCAATGACGCCCACGGTCGCGGAATTTGCACTGGCTCAAACTCTCAACCTATTGCGCGACATTCCTGCAGCGGTCGCACTCATGCGAGCTGGTGGCTGGAAGGCATTTTCGCGGGACACACTTGCACACGTGTATGGCGATCTCGCGGGCAAGAGGATCGGGCTGGCGGGCTACGGCAGCATCAACAAACGCTATCACCAGCTTATCAGCGGCTTCGGCTGCCCTACCGCCGCCTACGATCCGGCTCTCGACAAGTCCGCTGCGGAACGCCTCGGACTGACTTATACAGATTCGCTCGAAGAACTCGCAGCATTCTCGGAGATATTCGTTGTAGGCATTCCACCGCTCAATTCATCGCTTCGCGCGATCGGCCAGACGGTTTTCGATGCGCTACCCATCGGTGCCCTCTTCATACTCGTTAGCCGCATGGCCGTTGTTGACGAGCCGGTGCTGTGGGACGCTGTCAACAACCGCCGTCTCAGGGCCGCGATCGACGTCTTTAGCAATGAGCCTGTGGCCCCCGATGCACCATACCGGTTCCTTCCCAACGTGCTGACGACGCCGCACATTGCCGGAGAGGCGTTCTACTGTCACGAACGCTGCTTCTACGATGCGTGTATCGACTGCCTTGCCGTTATTGAAGGACAGCCGCGGCGTTTCGAGGTGACACGTATTGATGAGGCCATGTATGCGCGGGTAGACGCCAGGGGGCGCGCGATGGTGTCTTGTTAGCTGTTTGACGCGGGCCCTCGCAACGAGCCACCTGTGTAACTCCTTGACAGCTGGTTGGTAGTTCTGCCGCGGTTCAACGGTTTCTACGGAGCAAGCAGCATGGAGCGGTTGCCCGCCGAGGAGGCGATCAAGTTCCAAACGCTCGCCTTCGAGGCAATCCGCCGTCCAAAAAGCCTGACTACAGAATAGAGAGAAAGATATGCCGGTTTTCAGAAGCGGAGAACAGCCGCCCGCCTGGTGCGAACTCATGGGGTTCGAGTTGGTCAAACTCACCGGACAGCCGCGGGCGATAGCGCTCACGGCCGAAAAGCAGCGTCTAATGGTCACGCGTGGAAAGTGCCGGTTAGCGAGCGCGAAGGAAGCGCAAGTGCTCTCTGAGGGTCAGTTCTGGGACATGGATGGGGCCAACGGTCCCTTTACAGCGGATGCCGGCGACGGCACGGGCGAGGTCCTCATCTTCTCCGGCAGGTGGGGCACTGAGTTGGGCGGATGCGGCATTTTCAAACTCAGTCCAAGCACTCCCGCTTGGGCAAAGGGAGACCCCGTTAGTTATCCCAAGTCGACCAACTTCGACTCTCATTATCATGACTGCGATGAATACTGGGTGATCATCGAGGGGGCAGGCACGGTGGTTGTCGGATCGCGCAGCTTCGAAGTCGAGGCGGGTGACTGCGTCGCCATCGGCATGGGACACCATCACGATCTTCCTCAGGTCAAGGCCGACTTAAAGGGCGCCTATTTCGAGACCACGCTCGAAGGCAAGAAGCGGTTTGGACATCTTTGGGAGCACAAACACGGACCTGCAGACATTCGCGCCGAGCGCGTCTGATCTCGCCTCACGTGCTGCCCAGTCGGTGGAGGCACTCATGACGTATAAGGTCTTGCAAGTGGAGCTGGCGGCTTTGGAGCCCTTTGGTGCGACTCGTACCTGCCACTAAACGTGACGGACGGCACGATCGAGGTGGTGGGCCTTGTGGATATCGATACGAAAGCTCTCGAAAAGAGCCGAAAGCACCTCGGATTGAATGTGGAGCGGTGCTTCACCTTTCCGGACGGTGGCCGCCGACTTCTGTACCATCGTGATTCCTCCCGCCCTGCACGAGCCCGTTGTCGATCTAGCCCTTGCTCGGAGCATGCATATCCTTTCGGAGAAGCCGATCGCCGACACGATGGAGGCTTCGGCCCGCATCGCTACCAAAGTGAAAGCGGCTGGTCGCAAGATGAGAGTGACCATGAGCCACCGGTTCGACCAGGATAAGACGACGCTGAGAAACTCGTAAGTGCGGGCGCTCTCGGCCGAGTCAACACGGTGTCATGTCGGTTTGCTAGTGACTTGGGTGTACGATTCATGGCGACGTTTTTCACCACGAAATGGCGCATCCTATGTTAATCGGGGCGCAGTACATCACCTCGACATCATGGCGGATCTGGCCGGGGCACCGCGCACGTCTATTTTTGCCCGCACTTGGAGGCCGCAATGGGCCGAATATAAGGGCGATAGAGAGGTCGTAATATTGATGGACTTTGCCAACGGTGCTCATGGTATATGAAGCATTGTCAGTACAATCCACCGGGCTCAATGATTGGAGTTCCGAATACTTTCGGGTGGAAGCGGCATCCGGCACCGCTATTCTTGACCGCAAGGAAGAGGGCAGCAGGTGTCGCTGGTGACTGGTAAGAAGTGGCGGAATTCGCTGTTGATCGAGCAATTCTGCCATTGGCTAGACGGCGGCCCCCTATGGCTACCAACGTCGAGGACAACCAGCAGTTCGTGGCGACGGTATTCTCGGCCATTGAAAGTGCACGGCTCGGCCAGCCTGTCAAAGTGCAGGAATTTCTCCAATCCCTTCGAGAGGGCGCTCCAATTGCACACTACAGTCAGGTGCAAAATACGCCTCATAATGGCTGATCTGATCTTTCACTGTAAGCGCCTAGCCGCGACCCTATTGAAGCTGGCTTGACGTTTTGCGGAACCGCCGGGCATGAGGTTTCGATTCTGTTATGGGGATGGCCGTTGATGATCGCCTCGAGTGTCTCGGCGATGTAGGCGGCCGGGTTGACGTCGCTAAGCTTGCAGGTGGCGACGATCGACGCAAGCAAGGCCCAATTTTCAGCCCCGACCTCATGTCCGGCGAAGAGCGCATTTTTTCTGGTCAGACAGACCGGCCGGATGGCGTTCTCGACTGGGTTCGTGTCGAGCTCGAGACGTCCGTCTTCGAGGAAGCGGGTCAGCCCTTGCCAATGATTGAGCGCGTAACAGATGTCCTCAGCGAGCGTCGAGCCGCTGGAGATCATCGACAGCTGCTTCTCGAACCACGGCTTCAACGCCTCGACGAGGGGCAACGAGTGCTCCTTGCGGGCGGCCAGCCTGATGCCCGGCGATAAACCGCGCACCATGGCTTCGATGGCGTAAAGCTGTGCGATCTGCCGGACGGCGGGCCTCGGCAATCGGCGATTTGCTGTTGCGGGCCAATTTGACGAAGCGCCGGCGCAAATGGCTCCAGCAATGCACGAGCGTCCACGGCCCTTGCGGTCGAGCGACTTCGGTCAGCCGGTCATAACCGTCATAGGCATCACATTGCAGTAAGCATCCGTTAAAGCCGTCCAGGAACTGCTTAGCGAACGTGCCGCTGCGACCGGGGGCATATTGGAACAGCACGATCGGCGGACTTGGGCCGCTGTGGCCGCGGTCGTCGGAGCAACCGCCCAGAAGTAGCCCCTCTTCGTTTGACCACGCCCGGGATCGAGCACCGGCGCCGTGGTTTCGTCCATGAACAGACGATCCGCCGCTGCCAGATGGCGGCGCATGTGGTCGGCAACGGGTTGGGGATGGAAGCAGGCGCGGCCGGACCAATTGCCCAGGGTCGCCCGATCAAGCCGGATCCCCTGGCGCGCATAGATCTTAGCCTGACGGTAAAACGGCGTATGGTCGGCAAACTTGGAGACAATCACGTGCGCAATCGCTGCTTCCGTCGGTAGTCCACCAGGGACGACATGCTCCGGTGCGTGCGCCTGCACGACAGGGCCCGAGCAGCGGCGGCAGATGTATTTCGGGCGGCGTATGCGACCAGCACGCGCCATTGCGCCGGGATCACGTCGAGCCGTTTGCTGACGTCCTCGCCGATCTTCGTCATGGCCCCGCAACCGCACGGACAAAGCGTGCTCGCAGGCTCGATGATCCGCTCCACCCGCGGCAAATGAGAAGGCAAGCAGTCCCGATTGCGATGAGAACCTTCATCCGATCCGCCGCGCGATCGGCCCTGGATGATCGCGGTCACCTTCTCCTGCGCGGCGTCCAGGACGCCTTGCGCGATCTCCACGTCTTCGAGCGGCAAATGATACTGATCTGGTCGCAGCTTCTCGGACTTGGCGCCGAACTTCTCGCGTCGCAATTCGCCGAGAATGACCTCCAGCCGACGCCGCGCTTCCTCCGACGCCGCCAGTGCCCCCTGATGCTCGCTCAAGGCCGTCTGCGTTTGCGCCAAAAGCGCCTTCAAGCGTTCGTTTTCGTCGCGCAGCGCCGCGATGCTCATGCGCTATTTCGAGCACATCGCCGCCGCACGCGCCACGTTCAAAATAGCTTCCGAGTCACTCTGCCGCAGGGCGCCGCACTTCCTCCGGGCGGACCAACCTCCAATCCAGACCCTCGAACAAGGCCGCGAACATCGCCGGTGATACGCGCATCACACCGTCCGCGATCGTTGGCCAAACGAAATTGCAGCCCTTCGAGGCGCTTGTGCACGAATACCAGGCCGGTTCGATCCCAGACCAAAAACTTGATCCGGTCCGCTCGTTTCGATCGGAACACGAAGGCCGCGCCGCTAAACGGGTCGAGACGAAGCATCTCCTGTACCTTCGCAGCCAGCCATCATGGCCACAGCGGAAGTCGATCGGCCGCGTCGCGATGTAAATCTTCAGATCAGCACCGGGCGCGATCATCGTGACGCTCGCACCGCGCGGATCAACCGAGACAGTTGCCCGCCGTCTATGGCCGCGTCCGTCCGCAGGACGACGTCGCCAATCGCAATCTCGAGCTTGACTGCCGGAACGTGACGCTCCTCTAACGCCCCCTCCACGACCAGCGGCGCGAACGGCGGCCGCGAAGCTTCGCACGACGGCAATTTGCCTCGCTGCCGAAAGCGTCGTCGCCAATCGTAAATCTGCCAACGCGTCGCACCGTGCCTGCGCGCCACTTCCGCCACCTGAGCACCGGGCAGCAGGCTTTCCGCGACGATCCGAGCCCGCTCGGCCTCCGAACGCACACGACGTTCGCAGGGTCCTCCAAGCACCTCAAGCCGGCTGACCGCCCCAACTGACGAGCTGTCCAAATGGACGTCCTTTTTGCCGTCCAATCCCACTCCCGAACCTCCGTTCAATCCGGAGGCTTATTCGCACATCTAATCTAACCCCGAACCAAGGGTATCGGCTTTAGCGCTTACCTCTCACTCAGGGCAAACACCTCCTGCAACGTCCGCTCCCGCACACGCGAGATCAGAGATCGTCTCGATCCTTAAAGCACTCTCGGCAAGCCTGACTGCTATCGGTACGGAGTTGGCCGCAAGCGGCCTGGCGGGGGCGCACGAACTTTATCCTCGCACTGAATGCTGGTCGCTTGCGTAGCATGGACGCGCCGCCGATCTTTTTAGTGCTCGCTTTGCGCCAGAGCAATGACTTCGAAGTCGTCCGTTCTGAAATTCTGCCGTTCGCCAAATCTTGGTCTTCTTTGGGGCCTGCTTTCGATCTCCGGCGTTCGAGGGAAGTGAACTGGAGAGAATTAAGGATGCGGGCTTCGGTGGGATCGTAAACTTCGCTACCTCCATCTTTCTTGATCGGGGGACCGACATCGAGGACGCAGGGCTGGGATTCCGGGCATGAGCTCGAAATGCTCCGTGCCGCTCAGAACAAAGGCATGGCAACCCTCGCATATGTTCGAGTGATAGAGGGCCAATAAGCTGCGCAGGTCGGCGTGGACAATATCAATCTCAATCTGGGCTGGAACGGCCGCGGCACAGTTGGGAGCCGCGACATGGGACCGTTCGCCGCAGATTGAGCATGGAAATGACAAGATACTCCTTCGGATCGGAGGAAGTTTCTGCCGATTAGACGCAGAATTTCAGCTACGCGAGCCCTCCTTTTAGGGGATTTCTGCTTTTGAATCGTGCGATGATTCGCTCATGACGCAACAAAACTCATGCTTTGTCGGAGTCCTGGCTTCGGCGAGCGGCCTACGCATGTTCTTCGCCTGCTTCGGCTGCCTATCGAAATTCGCAACGGTCGCCGAGACGATGTATACGGTGCCAGAGCTACTATTCGTGAGCAAGCTCAAGCTGGCGCAGGCGCCGGTAGCCCCTTCAATGATGGTGTCGCGGAGCGGCGAGGCGACAGGTTGTTTGGTTGACCGGCGGAACATGCTGCTCAATAGTATGGTTCTGACGGCACTTACCGTGGTTGCGTGCGTGCCGGTTTCAGCAATACGGAAGATCGCCGCAAGGCGGGGGTCTTTCGGTGCCCTGCTTCGCAGCTCAGGGGGTGCCTTGCCCGAAAATCCGAAGCGTCTGACTCGCGGAGGTGGTGTATCCCACCTGAGCATCCGCGGTGACGCAACATAGGGGGGGGGAGTGGACGATACTCTGTATGGTACTCGTGACAAACGGGGGAATTGGACGCCCAACAAGAGGCCGAAGCGCTCTCCGATCTTCGTCTGGCCGGTCCAGCCGAAGCGATTGCTGCGCTGGCTGTTCGGCTATCCAGGCTATCTGTGGCCCTGGAATGCGCTCTACTTTGCGATCTCGCTGGTCGTGTGGGTGTATCTGACACCTTCGCTGGAAACGATGCGCGAGTTTAGTCCTGGCTGGATTTCGCTCATCCTCCTACGGAATGCTGCGCTTACACTGCTGTTCTATGGCGGCTTTCATACCGTGCTGTACATCCAGCGGCGCCAGGAGGCCGGCTTTAAATATACTGCTAAATGGCCCGACACGGATAATTCGACGTTCCTGTTTGGAAGTCAGACCGCCGAGAATGTGTTCTGGACGATGTGCAGCGGTGTGCCGGTGTGGACGGCGTATGAAGTGTTCATTTGGTGGACGTTTGCCAACGGTTACATCTCCTACGTCGATTTCCGAGAACAGCCGGTCTATTTCATAGCGGTGATGTTGCTCGTGCCGATGTGGCATTCGCTGCACTTCTATGTGGTCCACCGCCTGATCCATATCGGGCCGCTCTACCAGCTCATACACAAGGTGCACCACCACAACGTTAATCCGGGTCCCTGGTCCGGCCTTTCGATGCACACGTTTGAGCACATCGTCTACTTCTCCGGCGTGCTGATCCATTTCCTCGTGCCCTCGCATCCTCTGCACGCAATGTTTCAGCTTATATATGCGGCGCTAACGCCGGAGTACGGGCATCTCGGTTTTGACCGGATCGTGATAGGCGACAAGAAGTCCATCGACACCGATAGCTACTTTCACCACCTGCACCACAAGTACTTTGAGGTGAACTATGGCACCCAGTTGATCCCGCTGGACGAGTGGTTCGGAACGGCACATGACGGTTCGCCCGAAGCCGACCAGGCGATATATAAGCGGATGAAGGCTAAGAAGTACGCGCGCAGGGTCTAAGAAGTACGCGCGGGGTATCGCATTGATAAGTATTAGGCCAGGACATGCCCCGTCCCGAACGTTCTGGTGTTGCCCCCTAACTCTCTGGCACTTGGCAGCGCCGGACCGGCTGCAGATCGAACCGTCCCCGCGGCCGAGAACGAGGGTCTAAGGAGACCATATTGACTACCGCTGAGAGTGGGTGGCGGCTTGTGCTGCCGATGCATGGGCGCACGAAGAGGCGCTCCGCTTCGACCAGGGAGGGCGCACGTTTGTGATTATTCGCTCTCCGGAAGGCAGCTATTTCGCGATCGACGGCCACTGCTCCCACGAGAAGGTCCATCTCGCGGATGGCATTGTCGATGGCCATATCATCGAATGCCCTAAGCACTTCGGAACGTTCGATTACCGGACCGGCGAGGCACGGGTGCTGCCCGCATGTATTGACCTGCGCAGCCATGAGGTGAAGGTCGAGGGAAACACTGTCTTTATCAAGGTCTGAGCAGGCCAGCGCGGGGGACAGCATTGTGTCGAAGCAGAGCCTGATTATACTGCAGTCACTCTGGGCGATGGAACGGCGTATCCCGACGGGATCGAGCGCTCTATCCAGCACAACATGACGATGATCAAGGAAGCGGGATTCGACGGCATCAGCACGTCCTGCTCGATCCCACACGTGTCGCCCTGATCGCGCGTGCCCTGGTCGGCACCGGGCTGCGGTCGAGACATGTGCTTCCTTCAGACGATCGATGCCTGAAAGCCGCGATCGATCTCGGCCGGCAACTCGGCGTCTTACATCTCAACGTCCAGCCCGACGTCAGCCCCCGCGCCGCGTTGCGTACTGCTTCCCGCTGCTGGACGGCTGGATCAGGGCGACGCAGGACGTCGGCATGCCGATCTATTTCGAGACGCATCGCGACAGGATGACGACAGACCTCCTGTTCACGCTCGATCTCATTGAGCAGGTTCCTTCAATGCGCATGCTGGCGGACCTCTCGCACATCCTGGTGGGCGGGGAATTCTGGTGCCCGATCTCTGACGAGGACGAAGCGCTGGTATGACAGGTGCTCGACAGGACATCGGCATTTCATGGCCGCGTCGCATCGCGCGAGCAGATACAGGTTGAGATCACGATCCCGCAGCACAAGGTTTGGCCCGATTTGTTCGTACGATGGTGGGACTACGGCTTCAGAAGCTGGCGATATGGCGCAGGTCCGGATGCGCTTCTCTCATTCGCATGCGAACTTGGCCCGCGGCCCTATGCGATCACTGATCGCAAGGGCAACGACACCACTGATCGCTGGGAGGACGCTCTGTTGATCAAGTCCCTAGCGCGGGACTTATTTGAGCGTACGGCAATCGACACGCAACTCTCTCTCGAGCAGGGTCCGCTCGCTTGAGCAACAAACCCGCAATGGTGATCGTCGGGGGGGCAGCCGCGATCGCCCTGCGCGAGGGCGGCTGGCGGGGCGTGGTCGTCCTGATCGGCAACGAAAATATGCTGCCATATGAGCGGCCGCCGCTGTCCAAGGCGCCCCTGATCGAGGAGACAAAGCCTGGACCAAAACTGCTCGTCACGCACGAACGCCTGGCGGAGTTGGGAATCCGCTATCTCGAAGGTAGGAGCGTCGAGTCGATAGATCGCGCGGCACACACGGTCACACTCTCGGACAGGGCGCAGCTGGCCTACGAACGACTGCTGCTGACCACCGGCGCCCGCCCCCGAAAATTGAGCAATCCGGCCGCTGCAGGAAGCAGAATGGCGACGCTGCGCACGTATGCCGACGCGTTGGCTATCCGACGGATCATTGGCCGAGGTTGCGAGGTGGTCGTTAATTGCGGCGGCTTCATCGGGCTTGAGGTTGCCGCGAGTGCGGTGGCAAGAGGCGCTTCGGTGACCTGGTCGAGGCCGGCCCGCGGCTGCTTGTCATTCGGCCTGCAATATTGACCCCCGCATTGCCTCACCCAGAATGTTACTGGACAACTTCTCGCCGATGATTGGGTCGGTCCTATCGAATTGGTTCGGTGGCAGTCTATCGCGGGAAAGATCAGCATGGGCGCGCGGCGCGAGGTGGTGTCGGCGGTAACGGAGCGTTACCGGTCGGCCAAACGAGCGGAGAAGGGACGGATCCTCGACGAGCTGTGCGCGACGACTGGCTGGCATCGCAAGCATGCGGTGCGCGCGCTCCGGCGACGCGAGGCGGTTGGACCGAGCGAGGTCGAGGCAACAAGAAAGCGAAGACGCAGATATGGCGCGACGATCAAGGACGCGCTGACTGCGCTGTGGGAGGCGTCGCATCGGGTGTGCGGCAAGTGGCTCAAGGTGATGATCCCGACCTTGCTGCCTGCCCTTGAGCAACATGGCCGATTGCAGCTTGGCTAGTCGGACCGTGATCGTGTTCTGGCTATCAGCGCCGCCACCATCGATCGCCCGCTCGTCGATGTGAAGATCGCGGCGAGCGGCGGCAGGCGGCGCCGTGCCGGGTTCTATTCGGCAATCCGGCGCGAGGTCCCGATCCGCACGTCAATGACTGGAACAGCCCGGTGCCCGGCTTCTGCGAGGTCGACATGGTCGCCCATCGCTGCACGTCGGTGGCTGGCTCGTTCATCCAAACCCTCACGATGGTCGATGTCCCCACCGGCTGGACGGAGTGCCTGCCGTTGCTGACGCGGGAAGGTTCGCTCGTCGTCGAGGCGATCAACCGCGCACAGAGCCTGTTCCCCTGGCTGTTGCGCGGCGTGGACTTCGACAACGATAGCGCCTTTATGAACGATGTCGTCGTGCCACGGTGTCGTGAACAGAAGCTCGAAGTCACTCGCTCGCGCGCCTATAAGAAGAACGATCAGGCGTTTGTCGAGCAGAAGAATGGTGCCGTCGTCCGCCGCCTCATGGGCTATGGCCGCTTCGATGGCGTCGAGACGG
>Ga0214544_1007074_pt1 | contig 20071 bp, 10 predicted proteins | sample CNSS3metaG_FD_160074 | JGI IMG/M metagenome (GOLD analysis project Ga0214544, IMG submission 160074) | Root nodule microbial communities from cowpea collected in UCLA plant growth center, Los Angeles, California, USA - CNSS3 | ecosystem: Host-associated > Plants > Roots > Nodule | place: USA... | reverse complement strand
AAAAGAACCTATGTGTTCTATTCCGAGCCTATGTGCTCGAGGTTAAAAAGAACCTATGTGTTCTATTCCGAGCCTATGTGCTCGAGGTTAAAAGAACCTATGTGTTCTATTCCGAGCCTATGTGCTCAAGGTTAAAAGAACCTATGTGTTCTATTCCGAGCCTATGTGCTCGAGGTTAAAAAGAACCTATGTGTTCTATTCCGAGCCTGTGTGCTCAAGGTTAAAAGAACCTATGTGTTCTATTCCGAGCCTGAGAGCTCGGTTCATGAACGAGTTATTATTTGCTTTAGTTTGGAGTTTTATATGATTGCAGGATTGAGAGCTCGGTTCATTAATTACTTTGGAGTTTAATGTTTGCACGATTGAGAGCTCGGTTCATCAACGAATGATTAATTACTTTGGAGTTTTATATGTTTGCAGGATTGAGAGCTCGGTTCATTAATTACTTTGGAGTTTAATGTTTGCAGGATTGAGAGCTCGGTTTATGAACTAATGATTAATTACTTTGGAGTTTTATATGTTTGCAGGATTGAGAGCTCGGTTCATTAATTACTTTGGAGTTTTATGTTTGCAGGATTGAGAGCTCAGTTTATGAACGAGTGATTAATTACTTTGGAGTCTTTTAATGTGTGCAGGATTGAGAACTCGGTTTATAACCGAGACCAAAGAAGGTTGAAGTGTGAAGGGGATAGTTGATAGAGATTAGTTAAACTGGGGTGACATAAGAAATTGATTAAATTAATTTAAAAGGTTGAAATTGTGGGGCGTGAAGATAGGGAGTAATGATGATTTTACGGAAAGTGGTGAGGAGTAGTTATTGACAAGACAAATTCTGCTCTCCTCGTTTTGAAGACGAGACCGTGCAAAATTTGGAGAGCTATGTACTGGACCAGAGGAGTGATTCGGTTGCAGACCGAGAGGACAAGTGGATTTTGGTATCGGGTCGGGGAGGCACCGAGGGAGAATATTAACCGAATTAAGTTCCGTGTTTGGTGTTGTTTTTAGGAGTTAATGAGGTTGTTATTATATTTAGAGATATTTTAGGAGCAAAAGATAATTTCATTTTTTATTTTGTATATCTAGAATTTAATATTTTGTAACTGATTATGATATAAATAAGAAGGTTACTCCCATGGTCAAGGGGGGAGATTTTTTTACCTAAACAAGTCTTAAGCTATGGTTAAAAATATTTCTTTCTTTTTATTTTTGGTTAAGAATTATCTGACACTTTTCTTGACCAGAACAGTATTCAATTATTTATTTACTTAAAAATATCATATACTAACAATTATAATTTTTAAAAGAAATATATAGGTAAGAAAATAGTAGAATTGTTTTTTTTGTCGACAAAACAAATATATATATTATAAAAGAAACGCTTGTACAAATATCTATTATATACACAAAAATATTGATGGAAAGAAAGTTAGTCCTAAGATAAATCTACCAGTCATAATAAAGATATGTGTTCTTTCTTCATGTATCCTCGTGATTTCTTCCTACACCAAGGTATCAGAAATTTCAAGCGATTTTACTGAAAAAACTTTGGATTAAGTGATTAGGGAACTTTTGAGATTATACAATTCAAAATTTAAAAATTTTGGTGTTATATTACGAATTAGACAATCTCATATTATTTATTTTTAAAATTATTTAATGTACTAATTGTGCAGTTTAAATTATATTTTGAATAATGTATTATGAATTACACAATCTAAAATGTATTTAAAATAATATATTTTAGACTGTGTAATTCAAAAAAACAATTTTTAATAATAAACTAAAGGTTGCTAAATCCAAAATGTCAAATTCTAAATCCTAAACCCTATAATTTCACATGTAATACAAGTTTTTAGGTTATGAAGTGAGCATGTAATATGAAATTAAGTGTTTTTATTTTTTTTCTCACTTCATATTTATAACAATGTCTTTGAACCGGTAATGTTTTGTAAACTTGTAGAAGAGGTTTTTTTTTTTTTTTAATAGTTTTTGTTTTTTTTTTTTTTTGGTTATCCTATTTTGTATGACTTGTTTACAAGAAACCAAAACACAAAATATTAGTTTTGAGAAGTGTCAGGCAATATGGGGCAGTACCGAGTTTGAGTGGATTGAAAATGAGGCTATGAATGGGGCAGGAGAGATTCTAACAATGTGGTGCAGTGAGCAATTTAAGTGTGAAAGTTACATCAAGGGTCAAGGCTTCTTAGGAGTGTGTGGTAAACGGGGGCAAAGAAAATATATCAGTTGTAGTCTTAAACATTTATTCACCATGTCAGTTAAATAAAAAACTGGAGATGTGGAAAGAAATTCTACACATAAAACAATTGAATAATTGCAAGTTGTGGTGTATGGTTGGAGATTTTAACTCAATTAGGAATCAAAAGGAAAGAAGAGGTATGACTATAGGTGGGTCAAACAGTAGGGAGGTATCAGAATTTAATAAGTTTATTGACAAATCATGTGTCAATGATATACCTATGGTTGGGCGGAAATATAATGGTATAGACCGAATGGAACATCTAAAAGTCGCCTAGATAGAATCCTAGTTTCAAGTGATTGGTTAGATCAGTGGTCGGGTAGTAAGCAATGCGTTCTAGATAGGGTGGTGTCTGATCATTGTGCACTACTACTTAAAGTAGAACAGATTGATTGGGGCCCAAAACCCTTTAGAAACTTGGATGCTTGGAATAACTTTATTGGGTTTACTAGCTTTGTGGAAAGCAAGTGGAAGTCTTATAGCATGGATGGGTCTCGGATCTTTGTCCTAAAAGAAAAACTAAAATTTTTGAAACGAGACCTAAAAGTATGGAATAAAGAAGTTTTGGGAACCTAAACTTACAAAGGATTTAATTAAGAGAATAAGTGATTTGGATAAGAAGGATGATGAAAGCAGTCTAAACGATGAGAAGAAATTAGAGAGAAATGACTTGTTTAGTGAGTTAGAAGTAGTGAGCCTTAGACAAGAAGCGTTATGGAAACAAAAGTCAATAGCTAAATGGATAGCCAAAGGGGACTCTAATTCTAAATACTTTCATTCTTTGGTTAATTGGAGGAGGAACAAAAATGAGATCAAAGGAGTAGAATGCCTAGGAAAGTGGTGTGACAAACCTGAAGTTGTAAAAGGCTTAGTGAAGGATTATTTTAAAGAAAGGTTAACAGATTCAACATCAAGTGATATTAGATTGGGGAAAGTGGACTTTCAAACTATATCACCAAGGGAAATGAAATGCTAATCCAAACCATTATAGAGGTTGAAATTAGAGAAGCAGTATGGCAGTGTGAGGGCACCAAGAGCCCAGGACCAGATGGTTTTAATCTAGGGTTCATTAAAAAACATTGGGGGATTTTGAAACAAGATGTGGTACATGCTATAAATGATTTTCAGTCAAATGGATTCATCCCAAAGGGGTGTAATGCTTCCTTTATTGCACTCATACCGAAAAATGATAACCCTATGGGCCTACATGAATATAGACCAATATCCCTGGTGGGCTGCATGTACAAGATACTAGCTAAAATACTAGCCAATAGACTTAAGCTTGTTCTACCTAACATTATTCATTGTACACAATCTGCTTTTGTTAAGGGTAGAGGACTACTTGATAGTGTTTTAGTTGCTAATGAAGTAATTGAGGACGCTAGACAAAATGCAAAGCAATGCGTAATAATTAAATTGGACTTTGAGAAGGCTTATGATTCAGTGAAGTGGGACTTTCTTTTTTATATGATGGCTAGACTAGGCTTTTGTACTAGGTGGATAAATTGGATCAAGGCATGTCCAGACTCATCTACAATTTCTATCCTTGTCAATGGTAGTCTAACTCAAGAATTCATACCAACAAAAGGTCTTAGACAAGGTGACCCTTTGGCACCTTTTTTGTTTCTAATAGTGGTGGAAGGGTTGAATGGAATAGTTAGACAAGCCAACAAGAAGCAACTGCTTGAAGGAATATCAGTAGGGACAAAACAGATAAAAGTGAATATGTTACAGTTTGCGGATAACACTTTGTTCTTTTGTAAACCGGGAGTAAAAAACATAGTGGCCATAAAGAGTATCTTGAGGTGCTATGAAATTGCATCAGGTCTTAAGGTGAATTTCCATAAGAGTGAGCTAGGAGGCATAGGAATAGCGGAAGACGAGTTAAAAAGAAGCTCCATTATTCTAAATTGTGGTGTGATAAAGGTACCGTTCAAGTACTTAGAAATATGTGTAGGAGGAAACCCAAGGAAGAAACAATTTTGGGAACCAATAGTGAACAAGATTAAGAATAAATTATCTTTGTGGAAAGGAAGATTTCTATCATTTGCGGGTAGAGTGTGTTTAATTAAATCTGTTCTTACCGCTATACCACTCTACTATATGTCTTTCTTTAAATTACCAACCTGTGTTAGTGAACACATTATGAGATTACAGAGGAAATTTTGTGGGGTTGGGATGCAGAGGGGAGGAAAATAGCATGTGTTAATTGGAAAACTATATGTAAATCAAAGGGGGAGGGAGGTCTTAACATTAAGGATTTAAATATTTTCAATACAGCACTTTTGGCTAAGTGGAAGTGGAGGTTATGTACAGAAGAAAAGGGATTATGGAAGGACGTTTTAGATTCAAAATACGGATCATGGAGAAGCTTGGATGATAGAAAGTTTGGACAAAAAGAATCTCGTTGGTGGAACGATCTCCGAAAGGTTTGTGGATCAGGTGAAGAAAGAACTTGGTTTGAGGAAAGTGTGACTTGGAGAGTTGGTTCAGGGACTATAATAAAGTTTTGGGAAGATGTATGGGTAGGGGAGAAAGCACTTAGAGATTCTTACCCTAGACTATATTTAATTTCAAATAAAAAAGAAAGAACCATAAGCGAATGTGGGAAGTGGAAAAATGATAAATGGGAATGGAATCTTGGATGGAGGAGAGAATGGTTTGAATGGGAAAAGAATTTATTTCAATCTTTTATGGTAGACCTAGAGAGGATAAATATTGATAGTAGACGAGTTGATAGTTTACAGTGGATGGATGGGGAAGATAAGGAATATACAGTTAAATCAGCATATGAAAAGATGCAAGGCATTTGCAATGGAGAACAACTTCTAGTCTTTCAAAGCCTATATGGAGGGTTAAAGTTATTCCATCATCGATTTTTTTTTGCATGGCGTGTTATGTTAAAGGGAGTACCTACAAAGGTAAACCTTAGACATAGAAGAGTTTTATTGAATAATTATGGTTGTGCCCTTTGTGGAGAGCAAGAAGAAAGCGTAAGTCATTTGTTCTTTGATTGTAAAGTTGCCTCTAAAGTCTGGAACATGTGCAACAATTGGGTAAGGATCTTGAATGTCCACTATAATCAGCCTTACGAAAGCTTTCTACATTTCCATGTATTGGAACTCAACCATAAAGGGAATGATATTTGGAAGGGGGTATGGGTGGTTGTAATGTGGAGTATATGGAAACATAGGAACAATGTTGTGTTTAACAACGCCATATCTGATGCAGAAGAAATATTTTGTATGGCTCAACTAAGAGTGTGGGCATGGATGAAACATAAAAGCACTAAGGTAAGCTTCTCTTTTTCGGATTGGTGCATGTGTCCTATACACTGCATCAGATCTATAACATAGCAAACCATATAAATATTGGACTACAAAGGTAAGAACATTTGTGGGGTGGGTGGTTAGATGGAAGGTGGGAGGGAGGGGGAGGGGTTGAATTTTAACAAATATATTCCAGGTTTGTTTGGATACAGGTGTGGATATAAAGGACAGAAGGGACTGGAAGAATGGGCAATCGAAAACTACCCATAACAAGGAGAAGGCATGCTATTACAATGTCAAAGGGTGATTGCTAAAACACTCATAACTAGGATGAACACATGTCGAAGGCATAATCAGGAAAACAACAAGCAATGAATGAGGAATATTGATCCGACGGAAGAAATATGCAATGTGTTTCCAAGAGCACCCTGTGAAACCTCTATATGGAAACAAAGACAGTTGAATAATTTTATCAAAGTTCTGGAATCATAGCTAAGAGAAAGTGATGAATGGTAAACCAACCACAGAAACTATAGGTGTGGAAAGATGTAGGGAGTATAGCAACACAATTCTTGTATGCTCTATTGAATATGCTTCCCTAGCAATGCACACATAAATCTATATCGCTTTACGAGTTATATATGTGATAGAAACACCTTCATTTGTTTGGTTGGTAGGGATCTTTGATACCAAACATACATGTCATTAACCTTGATATATAAAGGTAGAATGACTGGGAACACTTTATATATATTTTTTGTATACGGGTTGGAGTACCCCAAGTACTCCACTATACATATAAATACTTATACTTTGCCGATCAAAAAAAAAATCCTATTTTGTATGACTATGATGTCATATTTTTCTATCTCTTTGTACTAGTTATGTATCTTTTGTAAAAAGGTTTAGAGCACATTAAACAATGAAAAACTTTGTTTGCAATCATTTTCTTGAAACTATAAGTGTTTTACAATAGGAAAGTATATAAAAATATGATGGATCAATAGACTAGAAGGAAAAACTAATAAAAAAGGAACTCTTTCAAAAGTATCTCACTTGAATAGTGGAGGTGTAAGAAGAAAAAGTAGAAGATATCCTTTACATGATTATATATATATATATATATATATATATATATATATATATATATATATTAATCTAAAATACATGAGTTTAGTATGACATCATAGCTTTCCGTGTAAAAAAATTGTTATATCCCGATGGGTTGGCTTGACACGATGACCTAGCCGGACTGATCCAACCCGACGACCAAACCGGGCTAATTCGATTCGACGACCCAAATGGGTTAGGCCAACCGAAAAACCCATACGGACTAGGCCGCCTGCCGATCCTGATATGCCTGATCGGCCCAATGGCCCATACAGGACGGTCGTGCTCGTCAAGTTCGTCAACCTCGTCTGACCCGGCCTATCAAGGTCGTTGGCTCGGCTTGGCCCCATTAAGTCTACAAGCTTGCCTAGCCCATATGCATCGTTGGATCAGTTTGTGTCATCGAGTCGGCCTGTCCACTTTGTGTCATTGAGCCGACACGACCCAACTAGGTCTTTGGACCGGCTCGACCCAACTAGGTCGCTAGGCTGGTCATGCTATTCGGTTGTGGGCTAGTCGGGCACGACGACCGAGCCGGATAAGTTGGGCCCATACGGGTCGTTGGGCCTATTTGGCACGTCTGAATCATTGTGCCCGACCGACATTTCTAGGTCGTTGTGCCCGTCCTGGTCACCGAGGTTGTCCGGTCCATCTTGATCGTTGACCCCGTCCAACCTTGTGGGTCGTCGGACCTGCCCGATCTGTGTGTGATGTCGGGCCAACCCAACTCGTTTGTGTCGTTGGGCAGCCTGGTCAATTTAGGTGATCAGACTCGCTCGACCCGTGTGGGTTGTCTGGCCTTTACAACCTGTCTTGGTTGTCAAGCTTGTCCGACCTGCTTGGGTTATCGAGGTCATTTTGGTCGTTAGGCCCGTTAAGCCCCTTTGTGTTGTCGGTTTAGTCTGGTCCATCTAGGTTGTCGGGCTTTCCCGACCCAAATGGGTTGTTGAGCCCACCCAACATGTTTGGGTCCTGACCCTTTTGTGTCCTCAGGCTAATTCGGTCTGTCTGAGTTGTCGAGCTTGTCCGACCTGTCTGGATTGTCAAACTCGTCTAACCCATTTGGATCGTCATCCAACCCGTCTGAATCCTCGAACCCATTTGAGACGTCGGGACAACTGGACCCGTTTGTATCACCGGGCCAACCCAATCTCTTTAGATCATCTTACCAGCCTGGCCCGTTAAACTTGTCCGATCTATTTGGATTATCTGTTCGGGCTAGCCGACCCAACAATCTCCCTTCTATACCTATTTTCCTCTTGCGCTCAACCTTCTTTTTTGATGGTTTTGTCATAAAAGTATAAAAATATTGATACGAGATAATTTCCATTGAACCAATCATGGCTCCACACTACTTTCCATTCCCATTTATTAAGTGATACCCCATACCTAACAACTTGACTAAGAATTTTTCTTTAGGTAGGATTTTTCCGTTCTACCTATCCTTCTAAAATCTGAATTTGTTTCCATTACTTATTTATCAATTTATACTTTTATCAAACAACCCTTGGCAACTCCCTCGGTTAATTTCTTTAGATCTCTCTAACATACCGCTTCACTATTATGATTCAATATTCTCCAATCACATTGTAAAGTTTAATATGACTTTGACATTGTTAGTTTCAATTCAATGGTCCATAATTTATATTGTTTTTAAATAAAATCTAATATATTTTAATATCTAAGTAAAGATAACTAATCATAATTAATTATAGAATTTATAATTAGTTATATGTATTCCAAATATTTCTATAATAATACATTTTGTTTAGATAAAAAAACATCTATGTAATATAATATGCGGTTAAATAAACTAGACATCGAGAAAGTAGGGAAAAAAAAATACTAAATAAGGTAAAAACTGATTGAAAGATGCTATTATGGTGTAAATCGCTTGACATTATTTAATACATTAATGTCTTCATGCAATCCTAATGAAGTTTTTTCTTTCTTTTGCGAGGTTCGTAACGTAAGGGAGTTATTATTGTAAATAACGTTAAAAAAACAAGTATTTATTTTAAATTAAATAATTGCACAATGTTATTGTAAATAAAATAAGGCATGATGTTGTTTTGTATTACAAATTATTAACAATAATAGAAATATAGCTAAGAAAATAACAGAACTAGTTAATAATATTGATACCCCGAGAATTTATGTGCATATATAGAGAGAGAAAGAGAGATAGATAAATAGAGAGATTTAATTAATAACATATTAATCATAATAATATCAGCATGACAACTATATATATTATGAACATAATAATAAAAATAATGACATTGAAATTTAATATGCCACAGGTTTATTAATTATTTTATACTTGTTAAATTTTCAAATTGTTAATTAATTAATATTGATAATAAACAAATATTGCTGGTTATTAGACTCTTTCTCAATTAAATTAAACGTTACTTCTATAATTTATCGTCGCGATATTTTATTAATATTATACCCAAATCACTGGTTTCTTTCAATTGAATGACGGTTCCTCAACTGCAATAGTTAAAAAAAAAATTTCTTTTGAAAATATATAGAATAGTATGGAAAATATGTCTCCAACTCATCTCTTCTATAATTAGGTTTATACTTTAAAACCTAAATACATTACATCTCAATACACGGATAAAAAATCAACATTGTTAGCAAAATCATATTTTGACCATCGTAAACATTGAACTTTGAAACATCATTTATCTAAGACAGAGAAAAGTAATGTATTCAAACATCATTGAAGTGTGTGATACGATCCAATGAATTTACTGATACAACGTGTATTCAAACATGCATTTACTTTACTCAAGAAAAGTTCGATTTGAACATGCAACTAGTTGAAAATCTGAAACAGATTAACATGAACGCATTAATGTACACAAATATCCATTTACTTTGGTAATCAAAGTTTCATTCTAACATGCAAGTGGTTTAAAATGTTAAATAGATTGACGTGAACACATTAATGTAGCATTGAGATGGTGAAGTAAGTTACAAAACCCAAGACTTTGGTAAATTGCGTTATTACTGCTTTAAGAGAAAATTTCTGAAAATAAAAAGCCAAGAATTAAAGCATCTGTGAGAAGGAAGTGAATTAATTCGATGATGCTGTATTTGATCTGACATACTTTTATGAATCCCAATTAACGTTTTTGCTGCCACCAACCCTCGCCATGCATCACGGCTAAGCGGAGGACCACCTTAAAATATGTCTCACTATGAATTTGTCGTTTTTCTTTTCATAATTTATTTCAATTAAACGAGAGAAAGAGAGAGACTATGAATCTGTAACTTTTTATGATAGCTGGCTGAAGAAATTTCAGAAATCAGAGAAATTTTCTGAAGTAAGAAAATTACTACTGGACACACTTTTCGTTTAAAGTTTCGTTCCTCCTTTTAATTTGTTTTTAATGAACACCAATGCATGTCTTTGGTCTGTAAAAATTTTCAGGTATATATGCTGCTGTTCTGACATAGTATGAGAAATGCCAATTAACGTTTTTGCTCTGCATTATGCAGAAGGGACCTTAAAAAAAGCAGTTTTTTCAGAAAAAGCAGAGAAATTTTCGTCACTACCAATGCATGTGTTTGATCTGAGACAGCATCAGGAATGCACCGATGGCTCTACCAATTATCGTTTTGATCTGAGACAGTGTAAGGAATCCACCCATGATGCTGCCAATTAACCTTATGAATCCAGCTATGAGTTCTGCTCTGCATTATGCAGCAGAAGGCGAAGAAGAGCATCGCCTAAATAAGAGTGCCACACAGTTACTTCCATTCATAAAACTTCTTACCTCTGCAATCTGCATGTTTGCCATATGTAGAAGGATTCAACGTTGTACCAATCAAAATCTCTTAAATATCATAAATATTTTATTTTTATATATTCATGCATCAATCACTGTATTAAGTAATTAGAACAGCACTTATTAGTAGCAATGTATCAGAACATTTATTGTTTGCATTGAAAATTTAAGTAATTGGAGAGAGATGGAGCTGCATCGCGTGAATAAAGACAGAAGAAAGACTACACCTAAGTATTCTTTGAAGTGTTGGATTCGTAGATTTTTTTTTCACTTAAATAACATATTTTATATTTATTTTTCAACAATATATTGTGCCAATTATTTCCACGTCTAAAATTTCAGTTTCAGAGAGAATCCTGAACACCGATCCAAGCAGATATTAATTGGAAAACCAATCAAATTTCAATTTGTGAGGAATTGAATTTTGAGATGGGTTTTAGTATTTTTCTTTTTGTTCTTTATTTAAAAATAAAAAATGAAGGAAATTTTTTAAGAAAATAATTAAACAAATAATTGGTTTGAAATATAATTATGTAAAAAACATCTATCTAGATAAATAAGTGTATAAAAATAATAATCTAGATAAGAAAATATTTCAAGAAATAATTATTTATATATATATATATATATATATATATATATATATATTTCAAATTAAATATTTTTAAATAATTAGGTAAATAATTATGTAAAGAAAAATAATAATTTATAAAATAACTTTGTAAGTAATATAATTCCTTGTTTTTTCATCACTTATTTTTATTATAATATTTCTTTTTATTGAATTTCCATCTTTAAGAGACCAGCTCAAAAGATGTTAGATAGCATAAAAAGAGAAGAGTATGGGAGGATTAAATCAAAATTCATGTAAAAGGCAATCAAATTAAGCAAATATAAATTCGGACATATGAAGCATGTTTCTAAAAAGTCAACATAACAAGCTAGGGTAGATTAGGAAATCAATATCCATATTGGACAAACACTTCTTTTCTTTCTTAAATATGTGAATAATCCTTAATAGTATGTGCCTAATTTTGTCTAAACATCTTTCATCTGTTTCCAATGTCTTAGAGAACAATGTTGTATTTTTACAAAAGACTTTGTTACTAAAATATTGTATTAAAAGAGTTTAATAGTACATTCAATATCTTGGCAGGAGTACTATCCTAAAAAAGATAACATTTTCCTATAATTCTTCATGTCTGAAACTTAGGTGATTTTTCAACAATTGATCATTTATTAAATGTCAGATTAACTGCTTTATGCAAACAACCGTAGTAGATATTGTAACCGTTTGGATTGCTCATTATCGTAACTGTTTAGATATGTCTTCTAAAATAAAGTATATAAGTATATAATTTATGGAAGTAAAGGGTTAGGACTTGTGGAAAAAGTTATAGTATGAGTTTATTATAAGTGTCATAATTTGTTTTGTAGATATTGTAAACTTACTCTATAGTTTAATTATGTATTAGAAGGGAATTAAGACTTACAACTTATCATTTGCAATATATGAAAATTTATTTATGCATATCTAAGTTTAAAAAAGCATTATAAACACTAAAAAAATATTTTAATAGTAATTTAGATATTTAATTAATTTATAAGTATTAATAAATAAACTCTTCAAGTATCATATTATTTTAATTACGTTAATTGTATTTTTTTCTATCATTACATTATTACGAATATTGAATTTAGTATGAAACATATATTTGACTAAATTGATAATTTTTTATTAAGTCAAATTTTATTTATGTTATACTAATTTTATAAAGTTGTTCATATATTTATACCTATTTAAAAAAACTATGATTTTATATATATTTTCACACTTCAATAAAAAAAATTAAATAATGATAGAATTTTTACAACCACATCCTCGTATTCGGCTATATATATGTTTAACGTAAAATGCTTACACCTCGTCTCCTCTGGTCTTTCTTTCTTTTCTATATGTTCTCGTATTCTCAAAATTGCTCGTCTCCTCTGGTCTTTCTTTCTTTTCTATATGTTATCGTATTCTCAAAATTGCTGCCGCCGGAAGTTATTTTCTGAGACAGTAAGTTTTAGGGTTTCATAGAATAGGTTTTCACAATTTAGGTTAAATTTATTTCTTAGTAGGTGGTTAGCTATATATATATATGTTTGAAAAATCTGGTTTATGGTTTATGTACTTGTAATGCATATTTTATAATGCATATTCTGAATATATTTTTACATATTACATCTATTTATGAATTTTCTTTTTCATTTCCCGGTAAGTGTTTATATTCACATGTCAAGATATATATCTAACTACACTAAAAAATGCTTTTTTTATTCATATGATAAAAGAAAGTAAACTAGTTTATTTATCTCGAAAATGTAATACTTAAATGAGTAGACTTTATACAACAAGAAAACTGTGTGGCAGAGAAATGTTATTCACAAATAATATTTTCTATTTTTTGATCTTCTAAACCATTTGATCTTGCAAACAGGTAAGAAGAGATCGAAGAAATGCATGGAAGTATGTTATCTCAATGCATAGAAATCAAGGGATGTTGCTGTAAATCAAATGAACGATTCCATCTCTTTCACAGCAAAAATATTACGGTACCACCAGGTTAGCATATAAAAACTGCTGCAACACATAAATGTTGTGTTTCTCTGCATTCATTTGACACTGCTATGTTATTATTATTTTCAGAGACAGGAAAATATGTCGACAAGTTCGGTGAACTTGGTGGATGTTAGTAAAGCTGGTGGTGGGTGAGTATCTTTGTTTGTTATTGCAAACATCAGCATTCATTTATTCATCTTTGTTTCTAATACTAATGCTAATTACTTCTCTATTTTCATTTTTTTCAGGAAGCTTGTGGAGACCCAAACCAGCTTGCATGGAATTCAAGTCAAAAGCCAATAGAGTGATTATGTATTTTTATGTATTCTTTTTCTTTTCCGTTTCATTTCAACATGTAATCAGATAATTTTATGACTTTTATGTATTCTTTTATTATATTTTCAGTGTGTCTTTTCTTTAATCTCAACATTTATTATGTTTATTATGTTTATCGTTAATAATGATATTTCCTTTCATACTCACCTTTCAAACATCATTATCTAATATACAGATAAAAGTAAAATTCATGGTTGAAAAAAGAAAAGGAAAACTTTCTTTACTCTTAACAGTTACTGGATCTATCTTATCAGAAAACGTTGAAATGTGTGCCATATGAATATCCAATGAATTTACTGATACAACGTATTCAAAGTATGCATTAATGTAGCATTGAGATGCTGAAGTAGGTTACAAAACACAAGTAATGCCAAGTCCACACACTTGGCACAACTTCATGCGAATAGCTTTAATATTTTTTATGCCTAAAATTTGTAAAACAGATTAATATAACTTTTTCTGTAACAATAAAGAATATATTAGTATATATAAAAAAAATTGAAATGTCTCGATCCATAAAAAAATTAAATCCTTTCCATTTAAGATAATGACATATGTCTATATGATTAGCAAATAAAAAAAAGGTGATCACTCTTAAGACCCATTTCATACTATAAAAGCTAACATAACTCTTGAAACAAATCAAAGTCTCATTTCCTTTCTCTAACATTGAGATGAAGAAAATATTAGAAAGAACGTACAAGTTTCTTCTTCTCCATTCCAAGGTATTCTCTAACTTCATCTTCTCTTCATTTTCTAATCTCTAACTTTCTTCATATCTTTGCTTTCATCTTTCAATCCCTTTGCATATTTTTTCTTTTATGAGCAACAAATGTAGAACATTACTTTTTCTTAATCCATTTTATTTCCTAACTAGTTGAAGATCAATCAGGGAAATATGGAAGATTGAAGCTGTAAGATTTTCCAAGAAAAGGAACAAAAGAACAAAGACACATTTGCAAAACAGAGTAAAGAGATTTTCTTTTAATCTTTAAATTTCTAGTTACATTCCATTTTTTTTACAAAACTTTTTACAATATAGAATATTCTTTTACTACTATTTGTTAAATTCTATCAGAAAAATATTTTGATTGCCTTATCAAGAACAAAAGTACGTTGAAAAAACTTAAAAAAGAAACAAGATCACTTTCAGAATTATTAACTCCAAATAATAAGAAAATGAATGATTGTCTTCGATGTTATTTGCTTAATTCACATTTAAAATGTCTTTTTAATAAACTATAATGACAATGACAAACCTAAATGTTTTTAATGAATTAATTTTTTTTTATAAATACATGTTTAAAGTAATCATCACTTTAAACACATTAAACACTAATCTATTTCGTAAGACAAATACATATTGAGTCCCTTTTCCACAATTATTCTCTTAAAAACAAATATATATTGTACGAGGTGAAGAAAATATGTCTCTTGCTAATCTATTTCGTAATTAGGTTTATATTTTGGTTTGAATAGATCGCTCAACATCAATATTAGATAAGCAATATGATTAGGAATATCGATTGCAAAATATGTGTCATATACACTTAACGAGGAAAACTAAATATATTAATTAAAACATAAGGTATCTATCATATAAAGTTGTAGTAGTTGTTCATCATATACAGTAGATTTTGAGGATTTTTTTTATTTATTTCAGGGTTCTTTTAATGTCAAAAATGTAAAAATGGGTCGATTATTTTAATTTTAATATAGGGATAAATTGTCAGGATACAAAATGGTATTAAAGGTGAAGTCGTCTTTATCCTACCGGTTTTTATTTTTGTTTTTTTCGAAAAGCAAAATCGTCATGTATTAAGACGGTCTCAGTTCATGTAAAAAGTGAAGTCGTCAGGACAGATGATGACTTCACTTTTTAGTGTTATTTTTACTTTATTAAATACAAATTACAAAAAAAAATATATAATCTTTAGGAACAACAAAACTTATAAAAAATATTAAAACTGCAACGTTTAAAAAAATAGAAAAAAAAAAAAACTTAAAATGAAGTTGTCATGTGTCCTGATGACTTCACTTGTTTCATGAACTGAAATTGTACTCATACAGGACGACTTTGCTTTTAAAAAAAAAAAACCGATAGAATACAGGACGACTTCACCTGTAATGTTATCTGTATCCTAACAAATTGTCTTTATATTAAAAAAAAAAAAATCAAAGACCCATTTTTAAGAATTTGGATTCAAAGAGATCCTGAATACAAAAAAGACAGATTTTCACCTTTATAACATCACTATCTAAGACAGAAAAAAATAATGAGTGATGAAAAAAAGATAAACTTTCTTTGAATTATAATATTAAAACTCATTGTCTCAAACACTTGCTTCCTATGCACTTGAAAATTAGTTTGATTGGTACAGTGTTGATAATATGTGCATAGATACGTGAGCTTATACTTTTCAATTATCTAACGTTGTATACATAAATGTCAAATTGGATATTCAGATTCAACAATGCATGCTTCTGTCTTAAATACAAATTTACCCTTTTAAACTATTAATTTAGTGTTAAAAGTTTAGTTTATTGTTTTCTGAAAACACATTCATAATAAAGAACATCTTCATTCATAATGAAATTCTTCATTGTGTTGTTCATATCTAAATAATTTAGTTATAAAAATGAATGCAATACTCTAAATAACTATATACTAACATCCTATTGAGCTCAAAGTTCAAAAATGAAATTTTATATAAAAAAAGAAATACTAACTTGTAACATTTTCTGCAGCTATATAACTCTTTAGTTTTTACGTAACTTGTCATGTGAGTAATACATGATCTGACATATTAGTTAAGTGTAATTTATTTCTAAACAAATTAACCTCAATGCATTCATGTAGTTTTGAAATATTTGTCTAGGCTACTAACCAGGATTGTTTCAAAGCAATAAGTGTTGTTGTATTAATGTAGTTTGAATCCTTTTACGGTTCACTTTGTTAGAATTACATTTGAAATAAAATCAGATAAATTCAATGAAATTCTGACAAACTGAACTTTAAAAGGATAAAACTGCACTAATTCAGTAACCCTTGTTGTTTTACAACAGCTTTGAGCTAATAGCCTAGTTCAGCATCTCAATACTACATTGAAACTTTGATTTAATTTATTTAAAATTAAATTACTAATTAATTAATTAATATATCAGATCATATATATATTATATGCATGAGAAGTTAGGTAAAAGTTGAATTAATAGTGTAGAAGATCGTGTTTAATAAACACAAAAGGAAGGATTACATGTCAGTATTTCTTTATGGGTGTTCCTTAATCGCATTATTTAAATGTGGATAACATATGAACGAAGATGTTGATTATGACTGTGTTTTTAGTTTGTTTTCACAATAAACTAAACTTTTAGCATTAAATCAAATTAAATTAAGAGTATTAAACAGGTAAACTAAAATTTAAGATACATGGAGATGGATTGTTGAATCTGATTATCAATTTGGCATTATTACATCGTTAGATTTTTAGAAAATATAACCTTACATGTCATATATATAAAAGGTTTTGACGTTGTACCAATCAAACTTAACTTTCAAGAGTAAGGAAGCAAGTGTTTTAGAAACAATTGGTTTTAATATTATGAATTAGGTTAAATATATTTTTGGTCCCTTAATTTTCGGTGGAAATTGAAAATAGTCCCTCTTTGAAACTTTAGAGTGTGTTTGGATAGAGTATTTTGATGAAGCAATTCATTTTTTTAAAGAATTTAGATTTCTTTGTAATGAAATGCTTTGTTTAGATAGAGAAATTAGAAAGCATTTCAAATGCAAGCATTTTTTTTGAAGGATTTCAATTAGCTAAATTAGTAGAAATTCAAATACCCTCAAAATAGGTGTAATTTGAAATTCTTCTCACTCAACCTCACATTCTAGACGATCTGGACGAGCACGATGACCCGGACGGTCCCGACGACCTGAACGTGCTGACGACCCGGACGGGCCCGACGACCCAAACGGGCCCGACGACCCAAACGGGCTCGACGAACCGAACGGGCTCGACGACCCAAACGAGCCCAATGACCCAGACAGGTATGACGACCCAATCGGGCCCGACGATCCAGATGGGTCCAATGACCCGGACAGGCCTGACGATTTAGACGGGCCAAACAACCCGGATGAACCTGACGACCTGGACGGGCCCGACGACCCAAACCAGCCCGACGACTCGGACGTGCCCGACGACCTGGAAGTGCGGGACGATCCGGACAGGCCCGACAACCCGGACGAGCTTGACGACTTGAACGAGCCCGACGACCCAGACAGGCCTGACAACCCGGATGTGCACGACGACCCAGACATGCCTGATGACCCCGACGGGCCTGACGACCCGGACAGGAACGATGACCCGGACGGGCGCGATGACACGGACGGTCCCGACGATCCAGATGGGCCCGACGACTCGGATGGGCCAGACGGTTTGAAAGGTCATGTACGAGTTATCGGGCCCGTTCGAGTCTCGAGCTCGTCTAGGTCGTCGGGCTTGTCCGGATCGTCGGACGTGTCCCAGTCGTCGGGCCCATCCGAGTCATCGGGCCCGTCCTAGTCGTTCTACCCGTCCGGGTCTTCGGTCTCGTCTAGGTGTACGGGCTCGTCCGAGTGTTTGGAAATGTCCGGATTGTCGGACTCGTTCAGGTCGTCAGGCCCGTCTTAATCGTCGGGCCCGTTCTGGTCGTCGGACTAGTCTGGAGCATTAGGCCATTAACCTAGACATGTTGGACCGGGCCATATTGAGGAACTTGACAGCAGAATCGTGCAGTATGGTCGTCAGGCCTCTAGATCATCTGGCCACCCAGCCTGTCTGGGCTTCCCAGTCGGTCCAGCTCGAGTGGGTCATCAAGTCTAACCAATCCGGTTGCGTAGTTGGGTCTGCCCAACCCATCTGGGTTGTCGAGCATGTGTCCAAACTTATCATGAACTCAAAACATAATTAAGCGTAAAATAAATATTGTTAAAATTAAATTTTATCTCACAATAAATTCAATTTTTTTTCCAAACAAGAAATTGAAATGTAAGGTATTTTAATTCCCTTATCCAAACAAGTTATTTAAAAAATGAATGGAATTTAATTACAAGTAATTCAAATACAAAGCATTTCAATTTCTAAACATTATCGAAATGCTCCATCCAAACACAAGGTTAGACTAATTTAGTCCATCATCTTTGAAAATACGTGTATTTAGTCATTTTAACCAAATTTTGTTAAATTTATTTGACGTTTTAAACGCGTTTCTAAAATTAACATCGAAGCGAAAATAAGTTAAACGATGTAAACAACTCAGATACTATCATGAAATACTAAATTCATCCATTAATTAAAGATGAGAGACTAAAATAGTCAAAAATTTCAAGGAGGGACTAATTTCAGTTTTCCCTCAAAGTTAAGAAACAAAAACATATTTAACCCTTATGATTTAAATACAGTTTATCCTTTTTTTTATTATTATTACTTATTACTTTTCTCTTTCTTAAATAGTGATGTTTCAGGTGGAAATCTATGATGAGTACATGTACTAATTTGATGACACCTATAAATTTTTGCAACGATTTTACTACCCATATTGTTTATCTATATAATAAGATGGTTTGTCATCTGTTTAAAATATAAACCTATTTATAAATTAGATTAGTAGGAGACATCTCTTAACCTCGTACTATATATATTTTCATAAGAATAATTGTGCACCATTTAATTGAGAAGGCTTAATTTAATTAGAAGAGTCTATTAAGTTACAATATTTATTTATTACCAAATTTCATCAATTAATTAATATTTTCATAAATTAATAATATAAAATGATTAATATATTAAATTTTGTATTTTTTAATAAGTGATAAATTAAAGAAGAGAAAACCAAAAAGTTTGTTGAAAGTAGGATTTGGAAACTTTGATATTTTTATTACATTAAGTTTGAGTTATAATTAATTTGAATGTTTAGAGTGTTTAAAGTGATTATTTTAGTTTTGATATGACTTAAGTGTAGAGGGTTTCTTTTCCGAAGTTTTGAGTCTGGTTAAGTTTCATTCTAAATAAATTGAATTGTTTTTTTAATTTGTTAAAATATCGTCATAAACTTGTTGGACAAGAAAAATTTGTTAATTGATTACAAATTCTAAAATTAGAAAACCTTTAGACATTTCATACCTTAATGTCACTTTAATTAAATAAATATAGTTTTGATCTATTAAAACTACTTAAAATTGATACTATAATATACACCATCATATCGTTATAACATATAAAAATAGTAAAAAAAGAAGAAAAAATAATTTTGTATATCTTCACCTTCACAATATGAGCTGTATTCAGTTTCCAATAACTCTAATTATATAAATTCACTTACTTTCAAGTTTTACAATATTCATACGATAGAAAAAAAAAACCACATAGAAACAAAATATCTTGAACCTTAGGAAGTTTTTTACAACCACACACACCAAGATCTTGTATAGTACATTTTTTTAACCACTAGTTGTGAAATTCTATTATAGAAAAAAAATTTTGATCACCCTAATCAAGAAAAAAAATACATTAAAAAAACTTAAGAAATAAAATCACTTTGACAAGCTTTAAACGAAAATAAGAAATGATGATTTTCAATGTTATTATTTGCTTAATTCACATCTCAATAGATCCTAACTATTAATATTTTAAGTAACTTTAATAGA
>Ga0214544_1007073_pt1 | contig 20073 bp, 30 predicted proteins | sample CNSS3metaG_FD_160074 | JGI IMG/M metagenome (GOLD analysis project Ga0214544, IMG submission 160074) | Root nodule microbial communities from cowpea collected in UCLA plant growth center, Los Angeles, California, USA - CNSS3 | ecosystem: Host-associated > Plants > Roots > Nodule | place: USA... | reverse complement strand
TAATCATAAGACTAAGATTTTCATCGTCATCCGAATCTTCTTCTTCCTTTTGCTTTTTGCCTTTAACCACTTCAGTTTTAAAGGCTATGTTCTTCTTTCTTCCAATATCTTCTTCTTCATTTAGTCTTCCCAATTCAAGCTCATGTTCTCTCAGCTTTCCAAATAGAGTCGCCATCGTCATTGTCGCAAGATTTTGTGACTCCGTGATGGCTGTCACCTTCGGCTGCCAAGTCCTGTTCAAGGATTTAAGAACTTTTATATTTAATTCATCAGTGTCAAAAGTTTTACCTAGACCTGTGAGATGATTGACGATATGTGTGAATCATTTCTGCACATCGTATATAGTTTCTCCTTATTGCATCCGGAACATTTCGTATTCTTGGATCAAGGAGTTCTTGTGTGCTCTTTTCACATCGTCTGTTCCTTCATGGGTTACACGCAATATTTCCCACATTTCTTGTGCACTGGTGCAGACTGAGATCCTGTAAAACTCATCTAGGGTTAAGGCAGATGAAATTATATTTCTAGCTTTTACATCATATTGGGCTCTTCTATTTTAGTCTGCTGTCCATTGCGAGAATGGCTTTGGTTCCTGCACATCATTTATAATATTAACAGGAACAAATGGACCATTTAAAATAGCATCCCAAATACCTCTATCAATAGATTCTAGAAAAATTTGCATCCTAACTTTCCAGAAAGGATAATTTTCACCAGTAAATAGAGGAGGTCTGTTGATAGATGCACCCTCAGCAAAGGTTTGATTTTGTCCAACCATTTTTGAAAATTTTGAATAACTATCAAAGCAAACTCTGATACCAATTGTTGGTATCGCGTAGCGAAATGTTTAGTGTATGGCAAAAACCAAGAGGAGGGTGAATTGGTTTTAAGTCATAAAATTAATACTTTAAATTTTTTCCAAAATTTATCAATTAAATCAGTGATTAATTTCTTTAAACACAATAATAGATGAAATAAAGAGATAGAGAAGAAGATTGAACACAAATATTTATACTGGTTCAGATCAAAAGACCCTACGTCCAGTTGTCAATCTCTCAAAAACAAGATTAACTAAATCACTAACAAGTAACAGATTTATAATCAGATATTAAGAGTATAAGGGAAGAAAACACCTCTCTTGAATCACACAAGATATGAACACCTTTCTCTGAATCACACAGAGAACCTTGACCTTAGCTTTCCTAGCAACAGCATCAACACTCAATCTCCTAGAACACCTCTCAGGAAAAGTTATCACTCTACCCACACTAGGTTTTTCAAAGCTTCTATTGAGAACACTCAGAGAACTCTCTTGCAGTCACAGCACTAGCACTCTAGCTTCTCAAAAAGGTTAGTGAGAAGTAACTCTGAGGTTCCTTAAATAGGGGTTCCAGAAATTAGGTCAAAAAGCTTAACAGTCGCGCCCAACTGACCAGGATAATCGATTATCACTAGTGATAATCGATTATTCCAGTGTGGTTTATGAAAAACAAATTTTTGAGCAAATAATCGATTATCAGAGGTGATAATCGATTATTCCAGTGCTTTCTTGAAAAAATTGGTTCAACTCAGGATAATCGATTATTCTATGTGATAATCGATTATGACTTTGATTTTTCGAGAAATACCAGAATTTTCTTGTACAAGACTGATTCTAACTAATCTAATTACATTTTACAAGATAGCTTTAAACATAACAACACATGGTCTTCATATTGACTTCCAGATGGCTTTCTGGCTTCTTTTTTCATCATCAAAATATTGCTTCAGCATTTGGACTTGTATTGCTTTTACCAACAGCCCTCTTTAGTGTAACTGATTGAGTTTGGTAGTCTGGGGACAACTACAGACTGGGGTTCATTTTGGGGAACTCCACCTAGTGTCGTGGATTGTGGCCGTAGCAATTTATTTCCGTGTGTGGACTATTAGGTTGTAGCTTGTAGTCGGAGGGGCGAGTAGAAACACGTGTAGCAAAGATCGATCAGTGTACTCATCAAAGGGCATAGAATCAAGATGCCTTTATTAGAATGTTTGGAAGTAAATGATTGAGGGTTTGGGGCTAACACAGGTTATGGTTATGAAATGCTTTGACCATGCTTGTGATGAGTTCAAATTTTTGCCCTCATTTAATGTTTAAATTTGGGGATTTAATAGAATTTTTGCGCTTAAGGATTGATTTAATTAAGATTTGCGATTATTGGATTTATTGAGTACATAAGTTAAAAATGGTGTAAAAATCTATTTTAGTTGCATAAAATATTATTGGATATTCTAACGTTTGTTAATGCAACTGAAGTTTAATTTGGGTCATTAAAAGTGTGGATTTCAAATATTCAAAGTTACAAAATAAGTCCAAAATCAGGAAATTCTAGAAAAGAATAATTCAGAAGCTAAATGGAACCTCAATTTTTATTTGCACCCCTCTTACCACTTAAACTCTATTCACCAAGATGCTGCCATGTGGCAATCCTCTACTAATTTAGTTGACAACCTAGAAGAAGCCACGTGGGCATAATCCTTGCACATGCATGTGAACCAATCAGGGTGTGCCACATCATCATCTTCCTCTATCTCACACACGAAACCCTAGCCTCCATTTTCATGCTGCCGCCTCCACCACCGCAGTCCACCACCGTCAGCCACTGATGCCGGCCACCATGAGTGAACGTGCAACACCCATTCAGAACCAGATCTACACCGCGACGGCCACCAATCATCTTCCATCTTGTCCATCTTCTCCACAATGTCACCACCATGTCGAAAATTGCACCACCATCATGCATCTGTTTCAGCCACCGCGAACCAAAACAACCACCATTGAAGCTTCTCTCCGCGCACCTGCAACATCAGAACCAGGAACGCACGAACCAGGAACCTTCACGTAAAGCTTTATTTGCGTACCATGGAAGTGCGCCTGGAACAGTTGCAACAGCGAACACCTCCATCTCCGCGCACGAGAAGCACAGACCATAGGCACCATTGCAGCACCATTCTAGCAGCACATCGTCGGACCTTCAAGCACCAGCCACCACGAGTCAGATTTGGAGCAACCAGCGGAAACCCTAATTCTGGAGAGAGAAAGTCCACTCTGCCACGTGTCAAATTGGTCAACAGGTTAACGAGTAAAAGTAGTAGTCAACTCTAGTCAAATTCTGGTCAATATTGTAAAAATGGTTAAACAAGAGGGGCCGAACTGGAAATTGGACATAAATTAAGATGCTAATTAATCAAATAAAGATAAAAGACTTTAGCAATCGATAGATAAAGTCCAAGTCCAATTGAAGCCTATCTAAAGAGGCCTAAGGGAGCAGAAGAGGGACACTTGGCAACTCTCTGGTTTTGGCAGATACCGTCATCCACCACATCTCTCATTTTTTCCTTCTTTTTATATTTCTTTCCTTCATCATATTATCATGTATTCCATCAAAGCCATGGAAGGCTAAGCTTTTAGGGTTGATTTCACTATAATTTCTTAACTGGATTCCGAGGCTAGATGAATTTATGTATTTGTTATTTTGATTATTGTATTTGCTTCTTAATTGAATAGAAAATAATGATTTTAAATCTACACACATGCTCATCATATGAGTTAAAAGGTTTTTAAATTCAATTGAGACTTTACTTTGATTTTATTTTGAAACTTTCATTTGATTAAATAAGTTTTTGCCAATAATTGAGACTGTACTTTGATTAAAGGTAATCACTTCAACTAAAATCATTCAAGACTTTACTTTGATTAATTAAGTTTTCTATTTGGTGAGGAAACAATGGAATAGACATGATTAGGCATAGTAAAATTTAATTGAGACTGTACTTTGGTTGAATTTATAATGGATAATCTAAAAATTCTCACTTTTAATTGAGATTGTACTTTGATTAAAAGTGAGAATGCTAACAAATGAATTGAGACTTTACATTGATTGATTTGTAAATCAACAACAATAATTAATTTAAAAATAATCTCTAGATAACCGATGAAGAATCTTATTTTGAAAAAGTAATGGAATTGACCTATTTACTATTATTGTGTTTACAATCTCTTATTTGTGTATCATTTAGTATTTGCATATCGAAACCCCATACTTTTATAGTTTCTCGTTTTAATTGCATTTAGGATAGATTTTTATAAAACTCAAATATTTGAAATCAATTCCGTATTCATTGAGAGATGACTCAGGGTTAGCTTAACCTTAACTAGTTGTTCACTACTAACTTGGCAATACTGAAGTTGCTAACTTGGCAGAACCCAGAAAAAACGCAAAAACAGTACACACCAGGCAGAGAATTCATGCACTTATGATCATACAAGACATAATAAGGTGAATACGATTAATAGCACGCGAAAATAACTCCCCTTACCTGGATTCCTTGCTAAATTCGGATTGGTATGCTTATCCCTTCACAAAAACCTTCCTAGCCTTTGCCTTCCACTCCAACCTTCGTGATTTCAGCCTCACCACTTCTCTCTATCAGCCTCAATACTCTGTAAACCCTTGCTTATGATGAACACGAACCCACAATGCTCTTTTTCTCCCCTTATGACCTTCTCTCTCACAATCACTCTCACTTCATTACTCTTTTAGTGCCTTACACGAATTTTAATAAAAAAAATTACACTAAGGCTAGTCCAATGTTTAATTATCCCTCTATTTTCCAGCCCTTAGGTTACCTCTCCATTGGCTGCTAGGTTTCTAACCTTTTCACATTCATGCCAAAGGAAAACTTGGCAAAAAGAAATTATTTAGTTCTCAACAACGTTTGAACCCACAACCTTCTAATTACAATGCTAGTGTATAACCAAATCAACCAACCATGTTTCGTGATAACTCCTACAATTTTAGGAATTCATCAACCCACCACGCATTCAATATTTCATTAAACAAAAATGCATAAATTAAATAACATGCAAGTGGCACACATAGGACTCGAACCCAAGTCCTCACACACAATAAAGTACTCTCAACCACTTGAGCTAGTACTTTTCCACGTCATAGATTCACACATTAATTGCTTTAAATGTTCCTATTACCCGTATTAATTAAATAATTATTTAAATAACTATTTAATTTTCTCGGGTCTTACATTACCCCCACCTTTAAAGATTTTCGTCCTCGAAAATAAGACTTACCAGGAAATAAGTGCGGATAGGACTGCCTCATGCGATCCTCCATCTCCCAGGTCATCTCCTGAGTAGTCTCATCCCACAACACTTTCACGATCATGATTTCCTTCCCTCACAGCTGTTTCACTTGTGAGTCTAGAATTCGCACCGGTCCAGTGCTCACCGTCAAATCCTCCCGAATCTGAATATCGTCCGACTCCAGGACATGAGATGGATCTGCAATGTATTTCCTCAATTGGGAAACGTGAAACACATTATGCAGATTCGCCAGATGTGGCGGCAGAGCGATCTCATAAGCCGTAGCGCCAATTCTCCTTAAAATCTGATAAGGCCCAACAAACCTCGGGGTTAACTTCCTTGATTTGATGGCCCTCCCAATGCCTACCGTCGGGGTCACCCTGAGGAATACATGATCCCCAGCTTCAAATTCTAGAGGTCGCCTCCTCTTGTCAGCATATGACTTTTGTCTACTCTACATGGCCCTCATTCTCTCCTGAATCCCTCTAACCTTCTCAGAAGTCTGCTGTAGAAACTCGGGACCCAACACCAACGATTCCCCATCCTGATTCCAACACAACGGTGTCCTACACCGACATCCGTACAACGCCTCATAAGGAGCCATACCAATGCTGATGTGATAACTGTTGTTGTATGTGAGCTCCATTAATGGAAGCATCTCACTCCAACTACCCATATGATCCAGCGCACAAGCCCTCAAAAGATCCTCTAAGGACTGGATGGTACGCTCTGACTGCCCATCAGTCTGTGGATGGTATGCAGAAATCATCCTCAACTGAGGCCCCAATGCTGCCTGTAGAGACTGCCAAAAGCGAGATGTGAATCTCGGGTCTCTATTTAACACTATACTAGCAGGCACACCGTGCAACCTGACCACTTCCCGCATATATAACTCAGCCAATATGTCCAATGACCACTTCTGATTAATAGCAAGGAAATGAGCACACTTTGTCAACATGTCCACTATTACCCAGATTGAGTCATGCCCTTTCGCAGACCTCGGCAAATGAGGTAGGAAGTCCATGGCAATACTATCCCATTTCCACTGAGGGATATCCAATGGCTCAAGTGTACCCCCTGGTCGTTGGTGTTCAATCTTGGCCTTCTGACATACCAAGCACGATGCCACAAAGTCAACAATGTCGGTTTTCATCCTATTCCACCAGAAGGACTGTTTCAGATCCTGATACATCTTAGTCATACCTGGGTGTATGCTAAGACGGCTTTTATGTCCCTACTCCATGATTTGTTTCCTCAGCCTCCAATTTCCAGGCACACAGACTCTATCTTGGAACCTTAGGATACCATCTGTCCCGATCTTGTAATCATTTCCCTTCTTAGTCCCTATCCAACTCACAAACTGTTGCAACTCAACATCATCCCTTTGTGGATCACGGATGGTCTCAACCACATCACTAGTCAGTTTAAGAACACTGCATCTGATAGAATTCTCACCCAGCTGCATACCCAGGTTCATATCCCTGAGCTTCTCTATTAACTCCAACTCTTTCACCATCATAGCGGAGATGTGCATCATTTTCCGACTCAAGGCGTCCGCAACAACATTAGCTTTACCAGGGTGGTAAAGCAACTCGAAATCATAATCCTTGAGATACTCCATCCAGCGCCGCTGTCTCATATTTAGCTCCTTCTAATCGAACAGATATTTCAGGCTTTTATGATCATTGAAAACCTGAAATTGAGATCCATACAAGTAGTGTCTCCATGTCTTAAGGGCAAACACTACAGCAGCAAGCTCCAAGTCGTGGGTAGGGTAATTCTTCTCATGCACCTTTAATTACCTAGAAGCATAGGCTACCGGTCTCTTTTCTTGCATTAGTACACAGCCCAAGCCTTGGTAGGATGCATCGCAGTATACCTCAAACATTTTACTTGTATCTGGAATAATGAGAATTAGAGTTGTAGTCAACCTCTTCTTCATCTCCTCGAAGCATTCTTCGCACTTATCAGTCCAGGAGAAGGGTTGATCCTTTCTCGTGAGTTGAGTTAATGGACTCACTGATGAGTCATTATTTTCTTCCATTTCACTAGCCTTTGTGTACCCATTAGACAGTTAATTTGTGCTTAATTGTTCATCATTAGAGTGTTTTTCATCTGTTGGGCTTTATTGGGCCACTATTCCGAATTTGGACTAATTTCACATTATTTGGCCTAATTTTTGTTTTTAATTATTTTTAGGTATTTGGGTGAAGCAATTTTGGAGGTTGGACATTAATATTTAGTTGAAGAGACTTTCCACATCATTGCCACATCATTTCCATGTCATTTCCACGTCAGCAAAGTTAATGGGTCAACATTTGAGGTCCAGAGTGCCATTTTTGTAAATCTGAGTGGCAGAGTGGCAGTTTTGTAAATATGAGTGGCAAGGGTGATATGACCACGCAAATTAGGTCTACATGGGGGAGAAGCCGCCACTTCATCTTCTCCATTCTCTCCACCCCCATTTTTTCGTGCTCCAAGCTTCCATGGATACCTCCCCTTGCGGTTTTTCACATTTTTTTTGGTCATTTATACCGATTATATGCACATTTGACAGCACCCATTGAGGGTTTTGCGTTTTGATTTCGTTTTCTACATTGGGCAGCTCGTTTTGTAATTTAATTGAGTTGAAACAATACCCATTCATGGGATTTTCGCATTTATATATGATAGCACCATTTGGCATTCCATTTAAGCTTTGAAATCTCTATTTTTGCTCTTAAATTGCGTTTTCAGATTTGATAAGATAGGGTTCTTGGTTCTGTTTTGTGATTGCAGTTTTGAAATGTTTAATTGTTCATTCTCTATGTCTAGCTAAGTTTTTCGTATTTGTTCCTTGAAGAAACTGATTTGAAACCATGAGGTTGATGTTTTGCAGTGCTCTCCAATTCCTATTTTCTCTTCATCGTATTCAATTTCGTAGCTTTGAATGAAATGGAATTTGTGATGCTTAATTGTGGGTTCATGTTTTGCACAATTTCAGAATCCTTGTCATGCTTAGTGAGTTCGGGTTTTGGCCACAGTTGCTTAATCTGTGTGTGTGTGAAATTGAAGGAAGGATGTGTGCTATGCTTAATGGCATAATGAAGCTGTGTTAATTTTTGCATAGTTGATTAATTCAGATTTCATGAGAGTAAATTGGATAAGAGAATTGATTTAGTAACCTGTGATTGGTGGATTTTCAGTGCAATCAAGGTACCAATATGTTTTGAATTCTGTGTTTAATTCAGTTTTGGTGTTTTGATTAGAATTTAGCAAAGTTGTGTGAATCTGCCAAACCCCCCCTGTGTTTTATTGTTGTGTTCATCTGAAAATTTGGCTTTGAATGAAAATATTGGTCGTTGGGAGACGACTTGGTTCACTTTCATATACTATATTTAATATGTTTTAATTTGGTGGGGTACGGCCTCTATCACTCACCATTTTAGAAAACCCTTCTACGAACCTCCTGTAGTACCCAGCAAACCCTAAGAAGCTTCTGACTTCTGTTTTTGTCCGAGGTCTTTCCCACTTCAACACCGTCTCAACCTTACTCGGGTCCACTGCTATACCATGCAAAGAAATCACATGCCCCAGAAATTGCATCTCGTCCAACCAAAATTCGCATTTGGACAGTTTACTGTACAACTGATGTTCCCTCAACACCTCTAACACAATTCTCAGATGGCCTGCATGCTCCTCCTTATTCCGAGAGTAGATGAGGATGTCATCTATAAATACCACCGCAAATTTATCCAGATAGGGCTTGAAAATGCGGTTCATATAATCCATGAAGACAGCTGGAGCATTAGTCACTCCAAATGGCATCACGACATATTCGTAATGTCCATATCTCGATCTGAAGGCTGTCTTCTGAACGTCCTCTGGTTTGACTAGGACCTGATGATAGCCAGACCTTAAGTCGATTTTAGAGAACACACCTGCCCCTCTCAGCTGATCTAGTAAATCATCAATCCTCGGTAGTGGGTATTTATTCTTTATCGTCAATTTATTCAGCTGCCGATAATCAACGCACAGCCGAGAGCTACCATCTTTCTGCTTCACTAGTAACATCGGGGCTCCCCATGGTGAGGCACTGGGTCAGATGAATCTCTTCTCTAGCAAATCTTCTATCTGTTTTTTCAACTCTGCTAGTTCAACTGGTGCCATTCTGTACGAAGCTGCCGACACTAGACCTGATCCAAGGATTAGATCAATTGAGAAATCTATATCCTGACTGGATGGTAACTCAGGTATCTCATTTGGAAATACGTCGGCGTATTCATTCACCACCGGTATTCGACTGATATGCTCCCCGATACTCATCTTCTTCTCTTGGGCTACTATTACAAAGCAGGTGGATCCTTGCCTCATCTTCTTCACCGCCTCTCCCGACGTCACCAACTTTATCCCCTCAGTGTTTGGGAATACAATTCGGCGCCGTCCACAATCGAGCACTACGTGGTTGGTGGACAGCCAGTCCATACCCAATATTGCCTCCAATCCCTCCAAGGGTAGGCAAACAAGGTTCACCTTGAAGCGTCTGCCCTCTACCTCCATCAAGCATCCAACACAGGCTATATTTGTTGAAACCTGTCCAGATGCTGGTGTCGAGACCATCAACTCGCATCCCAGATCACGAGTAGACAATCCCAATCTCTCCACACAGTCATGCGATATGAAGGAATGCGAAGCTCCTGCGTCAAACAATACCAACACACTGTTACCAAAAAGAAAACAGTGGTCCAGAATCAAGTTACCTGACCGGGTGGCCTCAGTGCTTGTCTTGGCAAAAACCCATCTTGTTGCTCTCGGCCGATCAGAAGGAAGTGACTGAGGTTGCGATCTTGGAGTGGTCTTCTTGTTAGGGCATCTGTTGGCGAAGGTCCTGGTTGGTCACAGGCATAGCACTTACGAGTGCTCATCCCACTGCCTCCGCTGTTGGCGGGTCTAGTACAATCTCGCCGTAGGTCTTCCCCTCCACAGTTATAACATCTCAACTTCTATGAAGAGGCAGCTGGTCTACTATAGGGCTTCTTCTGTTGTCTGCCCTTAGCACCACTCTTCTGAGTGCGGTTGACCCGGTTGGGTCCCATCTCCAACTGTTCGACACTCTTGGCTTGCTCCACCAAGGTCGGAAACTCTCGTACCCTCAGCGGTACTATAAAACGCCTCAGCTCGTGTTTGAGACTGCCCTAAAACTTCCTACAACGCCACTCCTCTGTCACTATCTACGAGTAGAATCTTGAGAGGTACTTAAACCTCTCCACATAGTCCTGCACTGACAGATTTCCCTACTGCAGGGTTAGAAACTCTGCCTCACGCTCATGTTTAGCGCTGTCGAGGAAGTATTTCTCTAGGAACCTCGTCCTGAAGCTGGTCCACGTCACCTCTTCAACCCTGTTCAGCATCTGTTCCTACATGCTCATCCACCAATACTCGGCCTCGGTCACCAACAAAAATGTGGCTAAGTTAAGCTTCTTGGCCTCCATGCACTCTATCACCCTGAATATCTTCTCGCACTTTCGCAAAAATAGTACACACCGGGTAGAGAATTCATGCACTTATAATCGTACAAGACATAATAAGGTGAATAAGATTAATAGCACGCGAAAACAACTCCCCTTACCTGGATTCCTTGCTAAATTCGGATTGGTATGCTTATCCCTTCACAAAAACCTTCATAGCCTTTGCCTTCCACTCCAACCTTAGTGATTTCAGCCTCACCACTTCTCTTTATCAGCCTCAATACTCTGTAAACCCTTGCTTATGATGAACACGAACCCACAATGCTCTTTTTCTCCCCTTATGACCTTCTCTCTCACAATCACTCTCACTTCATTACTCTTTTAGTGCCTTACACGAATTTTAATAAAAAAAATTACACTAAGGCTAGTCCAATGTTACTCTTTTAGTGCCTTACACGAATTTTAATAAAAAAAATTACACTAAGGCTAGTCCAATGTTTAATTATCCCTCTGTTTTTCAGCCCTTAGGTTACCTCTCCATTGGCTGCTAGGTTTCTAACCATTTCACATTCATGCCAAAGGAAAAATTGGCAAAAAGAAATTATTTAGTTCTCAACAAGGTTTAAACCCACAACCTTCTAATTACAATGCTAGTGTATAACCAAATCAACCAACCATGTTTCGTGATAACTCCTACAATTTTAGGAATTCATCAACCCACCACCCATTCAATATTTCATTAAACAAAAATGCATAAATTAAATAACATGCAAGTGGCACACATAGGACTCGAACCCAAGTCCTCACACACAATAAAGTACTCTCAACCACTTGAGTTAGTACTTTTCCACGTCATAGATTTACACATTAATTGCTTTAAATGTTCCTATTACCCGTCCTAATTAAATATCTATTTAAATAACTATTTAATTTTCTCGGGTCTTACAGCCTGGGTCAAACACCCTTAGCTCTTGGTTATTCGTTTAAGTTCTCCAGCCTTACCACAAGTAAGCGGCCTGGGTCGAACACCCTTAACTCGTGGTGAAATCGCTTAAGTTCCCCACCCTTACCACAAGGAAGCGGCCTGGGTCGAACACCCTTAACTCGTGGTAAAATCGTTTAAGTTCCCCACCCTTACCACAAGTAAGCGGCCTGGGTCGAACACCGTTATCTCTTGGTTATTCGTTTAAGTTCCCCACCCTTACCACAAGTAAGCGGCCTGGGTCGAACACCCTTATCTCTTGGTTATTCGTTTAAGTTCCCCACCCTTACCACAAGTAAGCGGCCTGGGTCGAACACCCTTATCTCTTGGTTATTCGTTTAAGTTCCCCACCCTTACCACAAGTAAGCGGCCTGGGTCGAACACCCTTAACATACAATCGATCGCGTCATACATACACCATAAATCATCAAAACCCAGCATACACAATAACATACAAAACATTAATCGCATTAAACATAAGTGCAAAAGAAGTGTACCAACGTAACATAATGTATCAGCTATTACAGACATAGGCTCAAATAATATTCTCATATCAATAAACATCAAATTCCTATTCCGCTGCATCAGGAGTCAACACCTCGGCGTCACCCACCTCCTTCTCCTCTTCAGCCGCCTTCTCCTCCGCCTCCTTACTCGGACTGTTCCCATCTTCCTTGACGAGCTTCCAATCGACAACGTCCTTGTTCACATCAAACTTTGGGTCCGCAATGTCAACCTCTTGGTGGAAAAAGGCTGCTTGACGCAGTCCCTTCTCAAAGTCGTTGATGTGCTCTTGTATGATGCAATTCTTCAAGTCATCAAGCTCACCCATAGCACCATCATACTTGTCTTTTAACTCATCATAGTCTTCCTCCAACTCTTCTATATTCTTATTCGACTTTCCCTCTGAGTCCAAACAGTGAACCTTCCAAGTCGCCAACCTTTTTCTCTCCTCCTCCTAACCCTCCCTTTCCTTCTTCCACACAGCTCTCTCCTCCTCGAACTTATCAACCTTTCCCTGTAACTCTTCAACCTTCTCCTTTCCTCCCTCATTCACTTCCCGTCAATAGAGCGATTCAACACGACAACTTAATATCAATGCTTTGCTTCCAAACTCCACCATCGTCCTCATAATGTGGTCCACCTCCATACCGTCAATAGAGTTTATAATGGTATCTGGGAGGTTGATCGCAATATCCTTTCTGACAGATATCTCTAGCAGTTCGATCAAGCCGAATTTCGGTCCTTTCGTCCCGCTAGCCGACCCCGCCCCGAGCAAGGCCGCCCTCACCTTCTTCACATCCTTCCCTTTGCCGGGTCGAGGCGGCAACTCGGCCTTCCTCTTCGTTCCTCCGTGCACGTGTACTTCGACTACATATTCCTACAGGTTGGGAACATCAGTCTTCGCAGCTGCCTTAGCCTTAGCAGCCATTTCTTTCCTCAGTGACTGGAAGAGCGCCAAATTCTTCTTCCCTAATTGCGCCATGTGCCCTACAATAACATATTAAACCCCGGTTAGAAGAACTTAGAATCATTAACATAGTTTAAGTAACAAATAGATACCTTCGATATCAATAATCGGGTGCACCGAATTATAAACTTTAACTAAGCCCTTAGTGGGCAACTTATCAACAAACTTCATCAAAGTCTCCACCACCTCCTTATCCCCCGCCGACAACTCGTCGGTGCCCATATCCTTGTACCGAGAAGGGGTACCCGTCCAACTAAATGGGAACTTCGTACTCCCATTTGTGTTCAAGAAATACGGCTTGCCCTCTTCCTTCACCACAACTTTGAAGTATCCGTCCTTAAAATGCTTGAAGGACTGGGAAAATGCGTCCAATCTACTGATGCTGGGACGACTTATCAAAGATAGCCAAGTAGTCGGTTGGCGGGGTCTAGTATCATAGAAGTACAAAAAAGCGTAAGGTGAAGGCTCTAAATATAGGATTGGCACAGAATGCAGAAGGCTTGCAGGTAAGCCTAATTGTTTGGGTGCAAATGAGTAGGTGCCACGTCCAGCGCGCGCAACACACCCATTGTGAAATCATCTAACGACAACCGCACATGTAGTTGAGAAAAGTGACACATGTACATGTAGAAGAACTTCTTCGTTGCCCCCTCTTGCCCGTGACACACACGGTCAATGGCGCTCACCCTCTCCAGGGAAACAATACCCCCGCTTACACTCTTTGCGATGACAGGTGTACAATTCAGCCAAGAGTTCAACAGGCGAGACCACCGGAATAAGGATGATTGATTACGGACATCGGCAGCCACCCATCCGTAACCGCCCTTGGTCGACTAGCTACTCTCGGCCAACTCCTCTGAGGGATCTTCTCGAACCTCCCTCACCGTCTCTATAGGGATTCCACCTACCATACCTCTGAAATTGGTGCTCTCCTCGTCAACTTGTCTACCTCTACTCCTCCTGAACTCTGCACTCTCGCTACTAGACGTGGACAACGACACGCTATCACTACTAGACATACCTTTTCTCGTGTTTCTGGAAAGATGTTTGCTGGAATTGGGAACTAGTCGGACAAGAAAACGCACACAAGATCTCTGAATAGGAAATTCTCGCTAATGAACCAGTAAACCCTTACTCGTTTTGAAATCCATATTTATAGGCCAGAATTCCAAACGGCAAAAACCCCTTCCCGCCAAAATAACAACTCATACCAATTGACACAATCATTACAAGAGACATGACTCTTAAAAACGACGGCGCCAAAACCCCTTTGATTTGACCCCTGACATCCTTTCACCTACCATCAACCTTTTATCACCGTTAGCCTTAACATTGTTCATCACACTTAAAGGTTGGGGGATTGGTGTACCACACCCAGCCGATCCCGCTAACATACCAACACATATCACCCTTGACCGATACCTATATCGACCAAGGTTGGGGGACTGGTGTACCACACCTAGCCAACTCGACCAAATAGTAATAAAATGATACATATATGCCAAAGCAGTCAAGTAGTCAACCTAGGCTAAGTTGGCCTGAGCCTTACCAGCCTAAACCGATAAGCTAAACGTTTAGAGGAACAACCTGCACAGGACAACACATGACCAACGTAAACTACCAAGGAAAGTAGTCGGCCTAGGCCGGCTACTCCAATATACTTAATAAAATCCAAGTCCCCCTGGTGTTCAGTGGGTCGTCCTAAGGGCCTAGGTTAGGGCCCAGGCCCACTTACAACCCAAGCCAAGGCTCGACCCACGACATAACCAAACATGATTAATACTCTATAAATACACGTGGACCCCAATAATTAAACGTACGCATTCATTACTCCATTAATCACCTGATTTGACCTTTTGAGAGCTTTGACTTACTTGAGCTTCGGAGTCCCTTCTGCAGGTAACCCCTCCTAGGTCCAAGCCGACACGTAACAACCGGGAAGAGGCCAACTAAGGAGATAGCGGACTACGTGGGTAAGGTAACGCTTGTGCCTAACTTATCTTGTTTGTTCTCTGCAGGAACAATTAAGAATTTCTTTTAAGAAATTTTTTGAGACTAGTTAGGAAAGCTCTGTCTAGGAAAGACTTGGTATTTAAGTTGTCCACTGTGACACACCTCTCTTTCTTGGGAGTAGAACCAACGACATCTTAAATTATTTTGTTTTTTGAAATCTTTCTCCAAAACAAGAATACGAAGAAAAAAAACAAAAGAACACTTTCAGGTGGACTGCGTAGTGCATGAATCGGGCCAACCCGGGTCAATTCTATCAACTTGATCCAGAACTTGAAAGGAACTTGCGTAAATCAAGTAGGAGACCTAAACTTAGGTGTTCTACTAAAGGAGCACCATCATCATCTGAACCTACCACTAAAAGTGTACCGCTAGAATCACCCCCGATGATTAATATATCTTCTGATCCATCACCTGAACTAGAAATTCAAGAAGATAGAATGGAAGAAAGAACAATAAGAAAGTTGCCTTCACCAACTGCAACAATTATACAAAACATGTGCATCCAATATCCGGATGGAGAATGTCAGCTTAAGTTTGGGTTAATCCATCTTCTACCTAATGGCTGACATGATGAAAGGACAAATCAATGAGTTGAAACAAACAATGGAAACGACTAATCAAAATTTGCAGAACCAGATTGGACCAATGGCAAATGAGTTGAACCAAATGAAGTCTCAACAAGCCTCGAGCAATTTGCCTGCACAAACTGTAATCAACCCACAAAATGTAAGTGCTATTACTTTAAGATCGGGTAAACAAATACAAGGCCTTGGGGATGCCCAAGAAGATGAAGAAAAGGACATTGAAGTTGTACCTGATAATGAAAGTGGAGGAAAAGATGAAGCAACACAAGCAACATGTGAAACGCATGAACCCAGTGATAACTCCAGGTTAGTATCCCCTAATACTTCTTCTGAAAATTCTTCACCTTATTCTCCTCTTCCTCCCTATCCAAACCGTTTGAAACCAAAAACTAAAAAGATGGAGGAGTTAGACAAAGAAATCTTCAATACTTTCAAGAAAGTGGAGATAAACATCCCTTTGTTGGATGTTGTAAGACAAATTCCTAAATACGCAAAGTTTCTCAAAGAATTATGTACACATAAAAGGCGTGTTGTGGACAAAGTGTTAGTTTTGAAATGGTGAGTTTAGCCAAGAAGGGGAGGGGGGTTGAATTGACTTTATAAAATTTTTTTGAAAGCATAAACCTCTTTTCAATTGAATCTAATGGATTGGAAAGTTTGGATGTAAATGCAGCAGACCAGTACCCTTTCAGACGATTAAAATATAAAATAGCAGACTAAATTGTTCTTGATGCTATGAAACAATCGATTAAAAAGACAAATCAATCGGCTAAAATACTGGAGAATTATGCAGAATGAAAAATTCGCGAATTCAACTCAAACAACAATCTTTTACATACAAGACATGTTCCAATCATTATTTATAACAAGTATAAAGCCTCAGATTACACAAGAACGCATTAAATCACACCAAAGATCAAATTGCTTAGTTTTCTTGAGTTTTTAAAGAGTTTCAAAGAGAGCGATGAGGGAAAGAATAATGCACAACTATTTTTATACTGGTTCACTCAATCAGAAAGCTACATCCAGTTTACCAGGACAATCTGAGCCTAGTTTCCACTATATTCAAAAGTTTTACAAATCACACAACAAGATTACACTTTTGAACACCAAAACACAGAAGATTTTTGACTCACACAAAAATCTAGACACACAACCTACAACAATAACACTTGCAGACTTGAAATCACATTAGGCAAACCATCCAGAGGCACAAGAACATCCAAACCTAATGGTGGTTGTCCCTAGCCAACCATACATGTGTTCTTCAAGCTACTCACAAGCCAAAATGCCTCCAAGATCTTCAAAGCACGAGTTCCAACTGTGTATTGCAGAGAGAGAATGCTTCCCATTGATGAGTGACACAGTTTCGTTTAGGAAAACTCAGATTTGCACCTTTGCTCGTGAAAACACAACTTATATAGTCTGGTTTAAGTGAAAACAGTCGATTGAATTTTCCGAACAGTCCACTAATTTCACGTGACTTAAGTGAAATCAATCGATTGAAAAATAATTCAACTGACTGAATGCATTCATACCAAAAACTCTATACAACAAACCTTTTAATTTGTTAAAACCCATTTTAACATATTGAAAGAGACACACTAAGGCACACAAGACATCTAACCTATGTCATATAACCTATCAACAATGTATAACACTAACACATTACATTTAACATGCTATATATGAATTTAAGACACTAAAACTTAATCTTCAAAAGGATCTTCATCAATCTTCAACAAACACTTAAGATCTTCATACACATGGCTTTATCAATTCTTTGCTTTCAAGCTTGCTTCTGCCAACAATCTCCTCTTGAATTGATGAAGCCAATATCCTCGAGTTGAATTGATGAGCTAAGATCCATAGAGAAACTAGAAAAAGCTTTTGCATACAAGATACAAATATTCCAAATATACAACCAAGCAAAAGCACACAATCATACATACATATCACATATGCATATGCTCCCCCTATCATTAATAATATGATTTAACATCAGATTTTAGATTAAGTTTGCAGTATTATATGATTCCAACAAATTTATTTCAGATTTTCCAATTTTAACACAAATTTACTCATTTTAACTCATTTTTCTCCCTTTGGATTCATCAAATGAAGGTAAATGCATATATCAATTTGGAAAGATGAAAATTTTCATTAAAGCATTAACATAGGGGTGTACCAGGGCACCTGGTACGAATACAAACACACCAAACTAGAAACAGAAATGACAGATACATCATGAAGCTAAAAACTGATATAATCAGTCGACTTAAATGAGAAAATAGCCAATTAAAGTACTAAAACAGACAGTAGACACACAAAATACAGCACAAAAATGCAATGCATGACCTATGAGCCATTCCATTCACTCATTCCTAAGGTTGTCTTTGTTGTAGACATTGTAGAGGAGGTCATGAACATTATGCAGTTGGTCATCCAAGTCTTGGAACCTTGTTGTGCAATATGCATGATGTGCATTTTAAGCCATGTTGAGGTCTTGAAGCTGGTTGAGAACCATTCTCTCAAATTGGGAGTATGCAGGTCCAATATTCTCAAGAGGGTTGTACAACTCAATTGCCATAGGTTGTGGTTAATCTTCCTCTTGGTTTCCTCTATTAGTTCCCGCTTCATGATCATTTGCTCCAACTTCAATGTTTGCACCTTGATCTCCTTCAACTAGCCAAATGTTGCCTACCTTGGTGAATCCCATCTTGTGCATATTCAGTGTTGAGACATGATTGAGAAGGCCAGTAGACTCTTCAAGCTCTCCTTCCACATCCACACCAAAATGTTCAATGAACTTGGAGATGAGCACCACATAAGGAAGCTTGAAATTTGTGAGCCTCTTTGCCTTCATCATGTGATATCGAATTGTGTAGGTCCAGTCCACCATCACCCCATTTTGAATGTAGTACATCACCACTAGATCACCTTTATTCAAGGTAGCATAGTTGCTCCCCTAAGCATGATGATTTTGGTCACCACCATGGCTAGCAACCTTTCCTCCACACAAAGCCTTCCCACATAGAAATTTCTAACTTGCTCACCTTGATTTCTCATATATTGTTTGAAGTATTGCACTTTGTTGAATTCATTCACTGCACCAGTTTCTCCTTTGCGAACTTGCACACCTCTTTGCCTTAGGCCAGCCACATCCTTCCATGCTTTCCTAGTGATTTCCATTTCCACACCTTTGACACTTGATTTGAGAACACCATTGTTGAACTTGAGGTTGGCATAGAACACGTTCACTAAGCCCGGATACACCTTGTCTGAAAGTTCAAGGAATGTCTAAAATTTTTGGGTTTTGAGATGTTACTCAAGGTTGCCAAAATTCTCTGCCCTTAGCCATGACATATGAATCCCCTTAGGAATGATGATTTGCTTCCTATTGATCTCATGGCCTTCAAACCATATCTCAAGCCTTCCTTGATTCATGGCATTTGGAGAGGATGGAGTAGGTGGGGTGAAGCTTTCATCATTTGAGGGGGTTGTTCGTGATCTTCTAGGCATGGTGAAATGTAGGTTTGACTCTTACTAGCAAATGAGAATGCCAATGCATGATGCTTATGAAAGTATTTATAGAATCAACATGTTGATTTTCCAAATCAGTCAATTAAATTGTGCAGATATTCTAGTTTCAATGTAGTACAGAAAATCACAGCTAATTAAATGTGAGGGAATCTGTATCAGAGATGTAGTGATGTGTTTCCCATGTGTTTTATGAACAATCTGTATCATATCTAATGCATGCACATTGGAAATCGTGTAATTAAAGCACTTTATGGTCAATGTAATCTGAAAAGTTGATTTTAGCTGATGTAATAGCTGTTACAGTTGCTGCTACAGTCCAAAAATAATCATGTGATGCATACTTTGACTGGGTCAATAAATTAAAATCAATTGAAGCAATTCCACATCAGCATAAGTGATTTTAACACATAAAAAGACAAAGTTAGTCGACTAAAACTGTACCAGAAAACTAATTTTTTGTGCAGTAGCAGTTTTAAGTGAAATCTATGTGTTAAAAATTTCAGATTTCACGAAATTCATACTAGATCAAGTTGAATCAAATATATGTGCTATTTTGTGAGATTTAGCATATTGAAACAGTTCCAGAACACAGATTATGCAGATTTTGACATTTTAAATGAAATCTATGTGTTGAAATTGCAAATTTAGTTGACTAAAATACTAGTCGTTTTCAAATTATGCATATTTTTGTCATTTTAAGTGTAGCACACACATGATCTAATAAGATTAACAAGCCAAACATATATCAACATATATTGTTCATGTCAAGTGATGAAGGATTATCTTGTTCCTTTTTAAGATTATTGAATATGGTGTGAGTTGATTAAGAAAGCTAAGTGAAATCCCCACTGGACATTAAGATAGCAAGCTATCTAGATGTGAAGGTTCCTTTC
>Ga0214544_1007072_pt1 | contig 20078 bp, 12 predicted proteins | sample CNSS3metaG_FD_160074 | JGI IMG/M metagenome (GOLD analysis project Ga0214544, IMG submission 160074) | Root nodule microbial communities from cowpea collected in UCLA plant growth center, Los Angeles, California, USA - CNSS3 | ecosystem: Host-associated > Plants > Roots > Nodule | place: USA... | reverse complement strand
CATAATATCTCTTAGTGTTCTATCAAATGCCTCAAAGCACATTCTATTCATCATTGGTGCTTCATCCCAGATAATTAAATTGGTTGCCATCAGAAGTTTAGCACGGAGACTACCTTGCGCTATGTTGCAAGTTGATTCATCATTAATTAACAGTGGGATGCAGAAGGTAAAGTGTGTTGTTTTTCCACTAGGAAGTAGTAAAGAAGCAATTCCACTTGATGCTACGTTCAAAACAATCATGCCCTTACTTCTTAGAGCAGCTGACAATGTCTTCCACATAAAAGTTTTACATGTACCACCATAGCCATATAAAAAGAAGAATCCTCCCTTCTTTGAAACAACTGCTGTCATTATATCCTGATATACATGAATTTGTTCATCATTGAGTGCTTTAAACAAAATGTCATGTTCTTTTGCCATCTCTTCTTTATTGTATTGCAACTCATCAATAATAAATCTATTATTGAATGTATGTACATCGGAAATATCAAGTTGAGGTAATGAAGGATAATCTTTCAAACATCTACCATTTGACATTAGCATTTCCTGTATTTCAATGAGACATATTTTTTGTAATTCAGCAGTCTCAATTTGAAGACCTGCATGAACAAAATAATGCAATTAAAAGTTATATTTCTATTGAATTAAAAAAATAACAATATAAATTACCTAGTAAGTTCATCTCCTTTCTCTAATCTAAACAGATGAACACAGATGAGTATCCTTGAAAGAAGATAACTTGTAAATTGTAAACGTAGAAGCGTTGTTTGAATGTGAAGAGATGTAGCGGTAATCAAAGCGTTTTAGTGTTGATTACGTAGAGCAATCATGATTTTCGTCTTCAGAAGTGTTTGAATGTGAAGAGATGTAGCGGTGATCAAAGAGTTTTAGTGTTGATTACGTAGAGCAATCATGATTATCGTCTTGAGAATTGTTTGAATGTGAAGAGATGTAGCGGTAATCAAAGCGTTTTAGTGTTGATTATGTAGAGCAATCATGATTATCATCTTGAGAATTGTTTGGATGTGAAGAGATGTAGCGGTAATCATAGCGTTTTAGTGTTGATTACGTAGAGCAATCATGATTATCGTCTTGAGAAGTGTTGATAACTCTGGACAGTGCAATTAATTTTACCTCGAGAAATGAAAAGAAATTTTAAAAAATGAAACGTTTCTTGGGTTCTGATTTATTATTTAATATTGGAATATGAAAAACTTTAATAATTATAACGTGTAGCAGATGATATCCGCAGTTTAGTCATCATTATCTCGAGCAGTGCGAGATTTAATGCATTTGAAAACTGATTGACAGGTTGATTTGAAGACAATTACAACCACTTTTTGAAGGCGGTGGAATACAAAACGCTTTGTAAACGGTCATTTCAAATTTATTTTTCAATTAATGGTGAAAAATGGTGAAAAAGATTATAATTCATTTATAACTTATATGATTCTAATAATAATAATTAATAACTAATACTTATTGTATTTCACTGACGTTTAAATTTTAAATTTATGTGGTATGGTAATTAATGTTAATTAAAATTGTAATTAACAATAAATTATATTTACTACAATGAAGTCGAACAAAAAAGAATACAAAATAAGAAATACATATAATAAAAAAGAACAAAATATAACTTATATATTGAGATATATAATAAATGCATACAAAATAAGAGTCCAATTTAAATCATCTTATATATTGATATATATAAGAAGTTGAAACAAAATAAAATACAAATTTTCAACTTTAATACAAAAAAAATGAATAAAGAACTTTGATATCTCTGCTTGTTCTTTCACTTTCAACTTCAAAAAACAATTCAGGGTGATCCTCTACAGAGAGTTGATGAAGAGCACAAAAGTCTTTCCAGCCAGATCCTATCTTAACAGACCTAAGTCTTATTATCAATTTACACTCGACCTCGCCCCTTGGTCCATGTAAAACAACATAAGAAAGTCCACTCTTTTCAAAATAAGTTGCAAATTCTTTTTTCAAATACTGAAAAAATAATGTGAAGAGATATTAATTATTAGAAAGGAATGGAAATTTTAAATAATATTAAAAAATCAAAACTAACCAGGTGGCTTGCTTGATAGTAGTATGTGGATAGTTCAACAATAAAATGGATTAAGTTTGACATAGAGAGAGGACGACGTATGACAACATTGTTGAGGAACTTGGTCTTGATTCGTGTGTCTGTAGAACTTTAGAGACGTGGATTACGAAAGATGAATTTCCGACGTATTTTAACACAAGCAACTTGTCAGACTGATCTCCATAGAAAGATCTTAGTTGGTTCCAGCCTTGAGTAATCATTGGATTGTGAATATCCATGTTGTAAGTAACATGGTGAACATTACTTTGGTAATGAACAACAGTCCATTTAGCACCAAGGTCCTTCCAATAGCGTATTATGAAGACTCGGTCGACGTGTCCACAGTCCTTAAAAGATTACCAAGTTAAGAATAAAGAAAGAAATAAATTTAAATAACAAAAATAAATGAGTTTGAATCAAAAAATATACCTGGTCTTTCAAAAACATAGAAATGAATCCGCCAACCATGTTTGAAGAAAGTATGGATTGTGGGTGGCCATGGGTTCCATTGAAGCAGAATAGGTTGGTGATGAAGTAAAATTGTAAGAGAACAAAATGGTTAACAGTAGAAAAATCATATGTCTGACTTTGAATTGGTAAACACAGGGAATATATATATAAAAAAAATTAGGAGAAGTCATAGCTGTTGGAAGTATCCGTACATACTGGACAGTCTTAAGTGGTAAAAGTACAGGTTAATAAATACGAATTCAAAAATTATACGTTAAATAAAAAATAAAAAATTATGAAACGTCGTTAAAGTATAAGAAGAAAATGTTGATTTTTTTTAGGATGGTGTATATTTAATATTGGAATATAATAAAGTTTAATAATTATAACGTGTGGCAGATGATGGATCAGTTTATTCATCATTATCTCGAGAAGTGCGAAATTTAATGCGTTTGAATACTGATTGACAGGTTGATTTGTAGATTTATAAAAACAGTATTTGAAGGGGTTGGAATACAAAACATTTTGTAAACGAAAAGTTTTTGATGTAGTAAAGGGTGATTTGAAAAATGTGAACAACCCTTTGAAAAATGTCCAAATGAAAACGAAAATTGGGTAAAAATTTGCAGATTTGGTGATAGAATGAATTATTAAAAAATACCATTAACGAAAAAAATGAAACAAACAGAGTTTAAGAAAGAAAAATGAAGAAGATGAACGGTTTTCTTGTAAAAGGTGAAAAAATACAGATAAATTGGTGAAGAAAAAGGTAGATTTTCATACAAATTACTTACCACTTGAAATTGGTGAAGACTACTACATTACTTTGAAATGTTGATTTTAAGCCTGTATCCAGAAGAAAAATATAAGAAACAGTTTGATCAAAGTAGATAAACGCCAAAAATAGTTAGATTAACTATTTTTCGTGTAGAACTTTGCAAAAATATAGTGTATGATCAACTGTTTGAAAAATGTCCAAAAAAAGGTAAATCTGGTAACAATAAAGAGATTTGTTGATACAATGCTTTATTAAAAAAACCATGAACGAAAAAAAAAATGAAAAAGAGATTTAAAGGTAGAAAGGTGAAGAAGATGAACGGTCTCAAAGGTGAAAAAATATAGATAAATTGGTAAAGAAAAAGGTCGATTTTGATACAAATTACTTACCAGTTAAGTTGTACACCGAAAAAGACTGTTGAATAAGTTTGAAATCTTGATTTGAACCCTGTAAATAGAAGAAAAATATAAACAACAGTTAGATCTACACAAACGCAAAAAAAAGTTAGATAAAAAGTTTATTTCAAACCTGATGTTAAATTTGCGGCAGTGAACCATATTAGACATGTAGCAAACCTAGAAAATACAATCATCGCAATAAAATTGTTAGATATGAGAAAATAAAAGAAGAATATGAGTTGTTCGCTGGAGAAAGGTAGAAATAACAACGAAATCTAGGTAATAAAACCATATGTCGCAGTGAGCCATATTAGTCCTGTACAAAAAAACGCATGAAAAAGATAGATTTGACAAAATATAAGAAGAAAAAAAGATGTTCAGTTAAGAAAAATCAAAATAAAAACGACTTCTGGGGTTAAACCTCTAAAAAAACGATTGAAAAAGATAGATCTGACAAAAAATAAGAAGAAATGAGTTGTTCGGTTGAGAAAACTCTAAATAAAATCGACTTCTGGTTTTAAACCTGTAAAAAAACGCATGAAAAAGTTAGATCTGACAAAATATAAGAAGAAAAATAGATGTTCGGTTGAGAAAAATCAAAATAAAAACGACTTCTGGGTTTAAACCTCTAAAAAAATGAATGAAAAAGATAGATCTGACAAAAAATAAGAAGAAATGAGTTGTTCGGTTGAGAAAACTCTAAATAAAATCGACTTCTGGTTTTAAACCTCTAAAAAACGCATGAAAAAGTTAGATATCACAAAATATAAGAAGAAGATGAGTTGTTCGGTTGAGAAAACTCAAAATAAAATCGACTTCTGGGTTAAAACCTGTAAAAAAAACGCATGAAAAAGATATATCTGACAAAAAATAAGAAGAAATGAGTTGTTCGGTTGAGAAAACTCTAAATAGAATCGACTTCTGGTTTTAATCCTATAAAAAAACGCATGAAAAAGTTAGATATCACAAAATATAAGAAGAAGATGAGTTGTTAGGTTGAGAAAACTCAAAATAAATTCGACTTCTGGGTTAAAACCTGTAAAAAAACGCATGAAAAAGTTAGATCCCACAAAATATGAGAAGAAAATGAGTTGTTCGGTTGAGAAAACTCAAAATAAAATCGACTTCTGGGGTTAAACCTGTAAAAAAAGGCATGAGAAAGTTAGATCTGACAAAATATAAGAAGAAAAATAGATGTTAGATTCACAAAAATCAAAATAAAAACGACTTCTAGGTTTAAACCTGTAAAAAAAAGGCATGAGAAAGTTAGATCTGACAAAATATAAGAAGAAAAATAGATGTTAGATTCACAAAAATCAAAATAAAAACAACTTCTGGGTTTAAACCTGTAAAAAAACACTTCAAAAAGTTAGATCTGAAAAAATATAAGAAGAAAATTAGTTGCTTGCTTGAGAAATGTGATATATTCAGATCTTCTCATTTGAAACAACTGAAAAGAGGAAGATGAAGAGGTGTTGTCTGTGCGTGAGAAAAACATAGAAAAGAGGAAGGTTGAGAAGAAGCTGAAGAGTGTAGACTGGGAAAGACAGGAGAAGAAAAAAGAGAGAGAGAGAGAGAGAAACTTTTTGAACCTGATAATGTGAGCATTTTAATTTTTTTTAAAACGCTGTAAATTCTGGTTAATTGACACGTTAGCAATTTTACCTTTCGTAGAATAAAAAATTTGAATTCAAGTGGATCAGATATATTATTTTATAGAGAAAGTTTCCATTTGTTAGTTTAGAATTGCATATAGTATTAGATTTTAAGTGCATTGGTGTCAAGAAATTGGATTTACTTATGTAATAATTGGAATACATTAATAATGTGGACTTTTACATTATTTAATTATGAATTATGTGATAATGTTAGATAACGACTTTGAATTCAATTTATATTTGTAGAATCTTTGTAGCATAAAGAAAGAGATGGAAAAAGAAAGGAATGAACCCACTACTCCATAAACCCATCAATACGAAAAAAAAGTATAATTTTTGTTTCATTTTTTTTTTTGTATTTTTTATTTAAAAAAAAAAACTCACGTTTTATATTTTACTAGATTGATACCTTAAAATACATCAATATTTTGTTATTACATTTTTTTTCTTTATCATTGAAATTAAAATTAAGGTTTATTGTTAGAAGTTAAAAAAAATGCATCAATCAATTTACATCTTAACTAATGAATTAGATGTTGCAATTAATTTATTATATATTAACCACACAATTTATTTTAGAACAGTGACACAACATTTTACTCATTTTAAAATCTTGAAAGATATTATTTTAATTAATAATAATAATAATAATGTATGTCAATTTTATAATTTAACAGAAATAAATTTATGTTATTTTTTAATCTTAATATTTGTTATTTAAAGATAGTAATAATATTTTTGATTTCATATCTAATATTTTTTAATATTTGTATGTTTATCTAGATTGCATGTAATGTTATTTATAAATTTTAGCATTAATGATGATGACTCATGTATCACGGTATGCGTACATTTTTTTTTTATTTTGCATATATATTTGATCATATTTCAATTAATTACATATCTTTTATCACATAATATTATTATTTGAATTAATGTTAACGTGTATTGATAGTAATATTTGCATCATCATCATCATTATTATTATTATTATTATTATTATTATTATTATTATTATTAGCAAAAACAAATGTGTTGTTGCACCTGTGTATTCGCAGTTTTTATATATCTATATCTATAATATCGAGAATAATCAAAGGCAATTTATCATGGGTCTATGTAGATTGGTTGAAAAGAAAATAGTAAATTATAAATTCGTAAGATTGTGCATCAACTAATGTGTAATACATTTGATCAAGATTTGGGGTTAATGTGGTATATGTGATCGAGACAATGGTAGTTGTCTATAAATATACAAACTATTTTAGTAGGTGTCTAAAATTTAAAGTCCATGTATACAATAATTTATGTTCGTTAACAAAGTGAAATATATCTTTACTACGTACATGATGTAGAAAAAAGGTAGTAAATGAAAGTATCATAGATATAAAACCTTAAAGTTTTCTTTAATTGGGAGACCAAATAAAGATTGATATTTAGGATGTTTTTTAGATTTCCTGCATTTGATAAAAAGTAAATATTTTTGTTAATATATATGCAGATAACAGAAATATTATGTAGCAATTGAATTTATGTATAAATAATAAATAAAAATCAAGTTTTACCTATGAATGAGCCTTCTTAATTCTTTGTAGAAGACATGGTCCATAAGTTGTTGAGTTTTAAAGAACTAAAAAATGACATTGAATATTGTGATTAACTTATGAGACATTAAATGTATGTGTAATGGTATACAAATATTGAAGAAATAGTAATAACCTCATTGATGCATATATTTTGATAAACACAAAGATTGTTGTTTTAGCAAGTATGAATTGGTAATGAATTTTGTTGTGTCCTCCTAATGGAAAGAAATAAATAAAAGAATACATATTTTGTATGGTATAATATATAAGAATAATGGAAGAATCTAAATAAATTTAAATATGCATAATACTTGTTTGTCTTTTGAGAAAGTAATTCTCGTTTGATTAAATTTGAAAGTTGTGTATTATCAATGATCACAATGGACCCCCAACTAATTGAATAAATTTGTAAATGATGAATCTACAATTGAAGAACAATATATGTAAACATGATGTAGAATATAGTTGTACTGATATATGTAAACATGACATATTATTGTAGAAATGAATTAATTTGATTACCTTGTTATCTATTGGCCTAACCAATGAAAGTGAATATTCATCCTTCCAAGTGTTCCATTGGTTTATAAATTTTGTATTCTACAAGGAAAATGTCAACTATTGCAAGATTGGAAACTAAACTTTAAAAACTACAAATATTGGATAATACCTCTTTTGGTAGGAAATTGTGGAAATTGACTTACGTGTATCTCTTCATTGAACTATAAAGTGTCCTTATATATATTATTATACCTACAATGTATCAAATAATTATGATGATTTTTACTATCATAATTGTAAAAAGAAGTATAATTAAGTAGAATATGAAAATATACACATTTTATATGACACAAATGAAAAAAAAAACGAATAATACCTAGTTTTGAGATAATAAAATTTTCTTATAAACAACATTCTTGGTAAAAATGCCATGTTTTCCTTTAAGGTATCTTTCTTTAATAAAGATTTTTGTGGAAGTTTGAGAAACACCTCTTGATAAAGCAACATCACATATAACTGACCATGGTTGAAAGCATGTCGTGGAAGATATTATGGACGTCCTTGATGGAGAAGTGGAACAAAATCCATGGAAGACATCAAGAAGTAGATGAAGTGCAGCGAAAATGAAGATATGACCAAGAAGTGCTCTCGACAATGGAGGTTTTTGGTGAAGATGAAGAGTAGAAGTGGTGTTATGGTATAGAAGCTGGCTAAAGGAGATGAAGGAGAAGGATACCCATGTATGCTCTCAAATTAAAAGAAGTGTGGAGTGATCTTAACACTAGCATCTATTAGCAATTCAAGAGTAACCATTACAATAGTTGAATGGCTCTATTTATAGGCAACATGGCTGACCAAATGAGAAGAAAATGCAACAAAGATGTAATGCAAATGTAGTTTGGAGGATAAGCTTGATTGGAGACCATGTGATGTAGGAGATGAGCCTTGATGATGCCAAGTGGCATGTCACACTCTCCTTGCCAAAGTCACACGCTCCATGCTACCATCACATTCTCCTTGCTTTGCTCATTCTTTGCTTGCATCCAGTGTAGAGAAAGCCAAGGATTATCGGCCAAAGATAGTAAATTGGGCTCGGTCCAATTGATCCAAAAGTGTTCTAACTTTTTATTGAAAGCAAAGCCTAAATAATGGCCCAATTTAAATCTAGACTACTTCCTTCATGCATCAACCCATATTTTAGAGATTTCTTTAGCCCATGTGAATAATGTAAAAAGCCCATGATTGACTTGCCATCTTGTGAAAGGCACATGTGAATCTTTCTCATCATGCTTCTAGTGATTGGGCCTTGATGTGGACTTGGGCTTGTTGATGCACTTGAGCTTGGGCTTTTTGGGGTCAAATCATCCCCTCCCCCTTGAACAGGATTTGCCCTCAAATCTTGGTGGTCATCCTCTCCATCACAAGTGCCTACAAAAGGAAACAAATCAGAAATATTGAAAGTAGGATGCACACCATATTTCGCAAGAAGATCCAATTGATAAGTATTGTTATTGATCTTCTTGATGATTTGGACTGGATCATCACCTCGAGGATTAAGTTTGGATTTTCTTAGGTTAGGAAATCTTTCCTTCCTTAAGTACAACCAAACTAAGTCTCATTCATTAAAAGACCAAACTCTTTTGCCCTTGTTTTTAAAATGAGCAATCTTTTTAACTTGGGTTTGAATTTGGTTTTTAACCTTCTCATGAAAATCTTTTATGAACTTGGACTTAGAAACCCCTTCTTTATGAACAAAATCAAAAGAAGTTGAAAGAGGTCATAAGTCCAATGGTGTGAGAGGGTTAAAACCATAAACTACCTCAAAGGATGAGAGTTTGGTGGTGTTATGGACCACTCTATTGTAAGCAAATTCAATGTGGTGAAGATAATCATCCCAAGATTTATGATTCCCCTTAAGCAGCACCCTAAGCAATGTGGAAATGGATCTATTGACTACCTTTGTTTGCCCATCAGTTTGTGGGTGACAAGAGGTAGAGAAAGAACGTTTTGTTTCTACCCTAGGCCACAAGGTCCTCCAAAAATGGCTTAGGAATTTAGCATCCCTATCAGACACAATTGTTTTGGGTAAGCCATGGAGGCGAACAACTTCTCTAAAGAACAACCTTGCTATGTTGCTAGCATCATCTACTTTGTGGCATGGTATAAAATGTGCCATTTTAGAAAAAGGGTCCACTACCACAAATATAGAGTCAACACCCCTAGAAGTCTTTGGAAGCCCTAGGACAAAGTCCATGCTTATATCCTCCCAAGGGGTGGAAGCAACAGACAAAGGAGCATATATCCCTACAAGCGTTACGCTAGACTTAGCATGCAAACAATTCAAACAACTAGCACAATGGTTTGTATTTCCCTTTTCATATGGGTCAAAAGAATTTCTCTTTAACCATGGCCAAAGTTTTGGCGACCCCAAAGTGACCCATAAGTCCCCCCTCATGCATTTCTTTGATCAATAGTTTTCTATGAGAACCTAGAGGAATACATAGGCGACCTTCTTTGAAAAGATACCCATTTGAGAGATGAAAGTTGCCTTCGGACTTAGTGAGACAATCATGATAAATGGTAGCAAAGAAGGGATCATAAATATACAATTCATATATGTTGTCAAATCCAAGAATTTGGGATCCAAGCTTGGCTAAGAGAGTATATCTCCTTGATAATGCATCAGCCACCACATTAGCTTTCCTTTTCTTGTACTTGATAACATAAGGGAATTGTTCCAAGTACTCAACCCACTTTGCATGTCTTTTATTCAATTTGTGTTGGCTCTTCAAATACTTGAGAGTTTCATGATCACTATGGATAATAAACTCTTTGGTCACGAGATAATGTTCCCAAGTATGAAGAGCTCACACAAGGGAATATAGCTTTTTATCATAAGTGGGGTAGTTACGAGAAGGACCATTTATTTTTTTCACTAAAATAGGCAATTGGATGGACTTCTTGTAACAAAACCGCACCTATGACAACCCCAAAAACATCACATTCTAGCTCAAAAGTTTTCTCAAAGTTTGGAAGAGCAAGAATGGGAGCTTGGGTGAGCCTAGCCTTGATATCATCTAAAGCCTTTTGTTGTCTTTCACCCCACTCAAAAGATATGTCTTTCTTAACAACCTCATTCAGGGGTGAAGCAATGGCGGAGAAGTTGGGAATAAATCTTCTATAAAAACTAGTTAATCCATGAAAGCTTCTAATGTCCCTAACATTCTTTGGCACAGGCCATTCTTGGATGGCCTTGATTTTTGCAGGGTCAACATGTACCCCACTCTTATTGACCACAAATCACAAAAAGATGACACTCTCTACATAGAAAATGAGCTTGTTAATGTTAGCATAGAGTTAGTGATCTCAGAGAAGAGATAACACAACTCTAAGATGACCCACATGAAGACTAGAGCTTCTACTGTACACCAAAATGTCATCAAAATAGACAACCACAAACTTTCCTATGCAATCACGCAAGACATGATTCATTAAGCGCATAAATGTACTAGGAGCATTGGTTAGGCAAAAGGGCATGACTAACCATTCATATAGACCAAATTTTGTTTTGAAAGCAGTTTTCCACTCATCACCTTTTTAATACGAATTTGGTGATAATCACTTTTGAGGTCTATTTTTGAAAAGATTTGAGCTCCATGTAATTCATCCAACATATCATCTAGTCTTAGGATTGGATGCCTATATTTTATGGTGATGGTGTTGATAGCCCGACAATCACAACATATGTGCCACTTTCCATCTTTCTTGGGCACCAACAAAACAGGCACAACACAAGAACTTAGACTTTTTGGAACCCATGTAACATCCCGGTAGGATATTATTAAAATAAAATAAATTATAACAAAATAAACAGGCAGGATGAAATACCTCATTTATTAAATAGTCCATTTCCCTAAACGTGGGAAATTTCAAAACTTTAAAACATTAAGAATCCAAATATTCTAAAACTATACAAACTGTAATCAAATTCCATGTAAAATTAAACGAAAAATAGTTATAAAAATCCCCTCGTGCATTGAGCCCACTCTCCGCCACTAAGCGTCTCTTGGCTCACCTGTACCATCATCTGCTCCCGGATAATAAATTACCCGATCATCGCCACACACAAACAGATAGGGTGAGCTATGCACATAAATATAATCAAATATGAAATTAAATCCCCAACCCATTCATAAATAATCATTTGTTTAATTTATAAAAACACCCACATTCCCACACTCATAATCCCTATGAGTTCATGCATGTGTTCTAACTCTGGGATTTCATGTGCTTCCACGATCCTCCTCGCTCGTGGTTCAGCCTACAAGCCTATCCCGCTTGTAGTCCTGCTTCACGGACTCCCTCGTCCATCATCCGAACTCCTCGCTCGGATCCGAACTGTATACACGCCTTTCCTACTATGAACTCCCTCGCTCATATCATTCTCAAGTTGAGCATGAAATGAACTCCCATGTTCACTCATCCCAACAAGAGTACCTCCGGTGAGCTCAATAGTTCATGTTCCGCATGCGGTCCACCCATCACGAACTCCTTGTTCGTGACTCAATCCAAGCATATGCCAAATCCTATGGACTTAGTCTTTCAAGCCCAAACACCACAAAACACGTATATACTTCCCATAACTAGGGAAACACCAAGCAAAACAGCTCAAACAGTGCACACACAAGCATGGATTCACCACATTCTCGCCTAAGCCAAAGGTTTACGCCCAAGCTAGTCCATCAGCCTCGCTTAAGCCAACTCACCTCGCCTGAGCAAGCGTGAAACAATGGTTATACCACTTCATCTCGCTTAGGCAAGCTCTTCTCGCCTGAACGAGACCTTAAGTCGCTCAACACCCAAAGCTCCTCGCTTAGACGAGGATTCAACAAGAACAAAACACTAAGTCTCGTCACGACCTCGCTTAGGCGAGTCATTCTCGCCTAAGCGAGCATGCCTGTCGCTCAACACCCCAAAACCTCTCGCCTGGGTGAGAAGTCGTGCTCAAAACGTCCAGGTTTCCTTGCGACCTCGCTTGGGAGAGTGTCTCTCGCCTGAGCGAGAGACCAACTCGCTCAACCCTGCCCCTGGTCGCCTAGGCGAGAAACGCGAACCAGAACCAAAAACGAGACTCTGCAACTCTCACTTAGGCGGAATTGACTCGCTTGGACGAGACTTGTAGGGTTTCGAGTCTATTCACGTACACAATTCGCCCAACCTTGCCTAATTCGCACAACAATTTATATCATTCAATTGAGAGACAATGCACAATCGTATAACATAACTTGGGCACAATTTGGTTCCCGAAAATCCAAGTTGAACCACAAACCATATGTACAGTGTAGAAAAACACTCACATTCATACAAATAATTGAGAATTCTGTTAAAGCAATTGTCACAACACCCAAACCCCTAATCTCCATCATACATAGCCCGAATTTCATGGCATAAACCCATCAAAATCATATACATGTAACAACAGTACGAAAAATAGGATTTCAATTCTCCTAACCTGGAATTCTTGATTAAAAATTAAGGAAGGATAAAGTTCCTTTGTTCACCCAGCCTTGCCTTAAACTTCCTCCAAACTCAGCCTCTTGTGCATCCAAATCACCATTCACCCTCTCTAATTTCGTTATGCTCTCAACAGTAGAATCACTAAACTGCAGAAACCCTTCCTCTATCCTAGAATTGGCCTTTTATAAGTGTCCTAATTATGAGTTAATGCTAAAACGAAGAATAGGCTTTATGGTGGGTTTAATTCCTATTCAAGGATAATTATTCAATGGTTTTTCAGCCCCTTTTGACTATCCCTTCTGCTAGGTTTTTCTTTGCCTCTTCACATTCAAACCACAACCAATATTTAGCAAAAAGAAGTCAGATTTGGGTTCACCAAGGTTTGAACCCATACCATTCCAAATACAAAGCCAAAGCACAACCAACCAACCAATTTACATTTTGTGATACATTCCCATCAGTATAGGGTTACATTACCACTTCCATGCTCATACATATTATTAAAATTAATAATAAAACAACAACACATAATTGGCATACATGGGAGTCAAACCCAAGTCCTTTCACAAAATTAAGTACTCTTAACCACTTGAGCTAGTACTTTTTCACGCCACATCAAACAATATTTAATGCCATAAAGGCTCTTCCTACCCACATTTATTAATTAATTATTTATTTATTTAATTAATTACTTTTTCACGGGTCTTACAACCCATCTCTTGTCTAGCAACTCATTCACTTGAGTTTCTATCTCCTTGGTCTCAATTGGGTTTGTCCTATAGGCGGGTGTATTAGGAAGACTTGCCCCTGAGACAAAATTAATTTGGTGCTCAATCCCTCTAAAACATGGGAGACCAGGGGGGCCATCCTTTGGAAAAATATCTTTAAATTCATGAAGGAGAGCACGAATGGAAGGAGGTATATCCTTAAGCAAAGAGTTGCATTCTATGTTGTTTTATGTTTAACTCTTGGTAAGAAAGTTTTCTTTCTAGCATGGTGACCTATCAATATTTCAACATCCAACATGTTCATGTAGAACCCACAACATAGTAATCTTGTCCCATTACATAACCCATATTTAAGGTCTATGTTTCGTAACAACATTAATGGGGATCCTTTTTTAACCTTTAAGTTTTGTGGTGGCAAACCTCCTAGAGAAATAGTGTGCAAGTACTCTTGTTTGTATAAATGATATGTGTCTCCTTCAATTTCATCAAATGACAACAAATTATGTTCTTCTCTTAGAAATAGATCGATAATTATGTCATTAAGTTTTTCTACATTTTCATTTTTGAGAGTTAGTATGGCTCATTCAGCCATATAAGGTGCATCTTATGTATGAAATTGTAACTGAGGAAAGGTTTGGTGTATGAGGTATTGTATTGAGGTTTCTCCTTCCCATAATATTTCTAGTTCTCTGGCTATTTTTACCATGTCATCAACATGTGTTGGTTCAAACCATTTCTGATGCGCATGAGATATTCAACAAAACTGTGATTTTGTAATGATCTCATGTTTAGTTGTAAATGTAATATCTTTGTGTTACTCCATAAATGAGAGTTAATAATACAGGCATAAAACATTTGTGCTTTTGTACCTTTTTGAACAACTGACAGTACTTGACGAAAATCTCCTCCTAATATGATCACTTTCCCCACAAATGGAGCATAAGAATCTAGAATTTCCTTTAATGACCGATCTTGTGCCTCCAAAGTATATCAGTTAATCATGGGTGCTTCATCCCAAATAATTGCCTTTGCTTTTTTTATTAGCTTTGCAAGATTTGATTGTTTACTTATAAAACAAAAGGAACCGGCCTCGACATTGATAGGTATTTTAAATCGAGAATGTGCAGTTCTACTGCTTGGTAATAATGTTGTTGCTATACCAGAGGAGGTTGTAGGTAAAATAATTTGACCCTTACTCCTACAATGTTCAATTAATGTACAGTAAACGAATGTTTTACTGGTTCCTCCTGGTTCATCCACAAAAAATGCCTGACTTTGATTATGGTTGGTTACATCTAAAATGGTATTGAAGGCAATGAGTTGGTCATGATTGAATCTATGTACATTGTCAACATCTTCATTAGGTATTTGTTTTGATAATTCTCCTTGTATAATTTTTTGTACTGAAGTAGTTTCCAATGCATCAAAAGTTAAACTTGGCAAATCAAAATCCTTGGTTGTTTTACCATGCTGAATTAAAATGTCATTTAAATCCCTCAATAACATAGGAATAAAGTTTTCACTGACAATAATGTAGGTCGAAGTATAATCTTCAAGTATAAAGGTATGAAACTGATTCCAAAGGCTTCTAACATCACTTGGTTCACAAAAAAGTAATATGGTCACAAATAGTCTTTGTAAAGCATATGGCATTTGTAAATGCTTCAACTAAGCATTCATGAATACTATTGTCACTTTCTAAAAATCCCTATTTCTTAGGTGCCCTTTTAAATGTGTGCCAACATGCTCATTTGGTGATAATAGATATTTCCAACTGGTTGGTCCTCTTATATGAGAAAGCAAAATACGCAAGAAGAATTTATCTACTTTAGAAGGAGATACAATATAAATTTGACCAATAACTTTCTTGTTTGACCTTCTTAGGTACCATTCCTTTTGTCTGTTATTCCAACAATAATGTTGTGGAATTTCTCTATACAAAAATGTTCTAGATTGTGGATCTATTTCATTGAGGGCAAAAAATTGTGTGAACATGGTTTTGGAGTTGTTATCATCATTCAACATGTCATTGATGTTTTAATGCTATATAAAATCGCACTTGATGTCGATTTGGTAAATGAATTTGTAATCTTTCAACACATGGATTCGTTCAAAAGATTTTAAAACTGAAGATTTTCCATAAAGCCTTTGGAGCACAAATCCATCTAGTATCAAGATATTGCTGGACTTCATCTATATTAGATCTTTTATGAATCTCCATTATTACTCGATCTGGTCCTTTGTAAAAATACTTATACAAACATTTAATTCTTTTGATGCTACTGTAGACCTCAACATTTATATGATAGTCATATTTTAAGAGTAACCAAGGGTTATAAGGGACCACCCATTTATTGGTTCATTAAAATGTCTTATGTATTGATGATATGAATCATTACTTTGTCGTGTTTCTTCCAAGAAATCTTTGAGAAATCTCTTTTGGCATTGATTGCGCTTCATACATGGTGATGAAGGATTGGGAGTTCCGCAAGGACCATGTATCATGTGTTTCAACACAACTTCATGCAATTGTGGTTCTTCTTCCTTATTTGGTATTTTTGCCCTGACAATGCTATCATAATCTTGTGGATCACGTAACTTATCATTATTATCTAAGATCAATAGTATATGTACATGCGGTAACCCACGTTTTTGAAATTCAGTAACATACATATAACTAATAACTTTTCTGAGGACTCCTTTATTAACAACATCTTCCTTCAATTACTCAAATTTTGGTCGAAATATTCTTATGAGCAAGTCAGGGCGATCTTGTAGTTCAGAAGAAATTTCACTCCAAGATGTATTGCATGTCATTGTAAGGAAAATATCAGGTTTTTCATTGTGAGCAACAATTGCCATACCATCTTGCTATCGTTGTGTCAAGTCTCACCGACTACCAGTAAATGACGATGGTAATATTTGTTGGTATCGCACAACGAAAAGTTTGAGCGTGCGGACAAAAAACCAAGAGGGGGGTGAATTGGTTTTAAGTAATAAAATTAATACTTTAAAATTTTTCCAAAATTTATCAATTAAATCAATAATTAATTTCTTCAAACACAATAATGGATGAAATAAAGAGATAGAGAAGAAGATTGAACAAAAGTATTTATACTGGTTCGGATCAAAAGACCCTACGTCCAGTTGTTAATCTCTCAAAAATGAGATTAACTAAATCATTAACAAGTAACAGATTTACAATCAGATATTAAGAGTGTAAGGAAAGAAAACACCTCTCTTGAATCACACAAGAGATGAACACTTTTCTCTGAATCACACAGAGAATCTTGACCTTAGCTTTCCTAGCAACAACAGCAGCACTCAATCTCCTAGAACACCTCTTAGGAAAAGTTATCGCTCTACCCACACTAGGTTTTTCAAAGCTTCTATTAGCTTCTATTGAGAACACTCAAAGAACTCTCTTACAATCACAACACTAGCACTCTAGCTTCTCAAAAAGGTAAGTGAGAAGTAACTCTGAGGTTCCTTAAATAGAGGTCCCGAAAATTAGGTCAAAAAGTTGAACAGTTGCGCCCAACTGACCAAGATAATCGATTATCACTAGTGATAATCGATTATTCCAGTGTGGTTTATGAAAAACAAATTTTTGAGTAGATAATCGATTATCAGAGGTGATAATCGATTATTCCAGTGCTTTCTTGAAAAAATTGGTTCAGCTCAGGATAATCGATTATTCTAAGTGATAATTGATTATCACTTTGATTTTTCGAGAAATACCAGAATTTTCTTGTAGAATACTGATTCTAACTAATCTAATTACATTTTACAGGATAACTTTAAACATAACAACACATGGTCTTCATATTGACTTCCAGATGGCTTTCAGGTTTCTTTTATCATCATCAAAATCTTGCTTCAGCATTTAGACTTGTATTGCTTTTGCCAACAATCTCCCCCTTTTTGATGATGATCAAAACAATATGTTTAAGGTATCTGCAATCAAAATATCTTACAAGGAGATTTGTTAGTAGCATTGTTTGGTTAAAACGTTTAAACTTTTTCTCCCCCTGTTTTGATCATATGAAAAAAAGTTTTAATAAAGGAGCTCCCCCTCAATTAGGCATAGGTAAAGAATAACAAGACAAATAGACTTTTATTAAAAATAAAACAGGAAAACATATTAAAATTGCAAACAAATAGACTATGATGTAGACTTTTAAAAGTCTTGACTCATGTCATCATCGTCCTCATATTTATCAAATTTATGTTCTAAGTTAGAGATCCTAGAATCTAATCCTCTAATTAAGCCAGTGACTTCTTCATGTCTGTGAGTGGAGAGAAGAAAGAATTCTTCAAGCCTCTGATTGAGATTTAAAATGTGATCCTCTAAAGAAGAGGATGAGCCACCAACACCACTGGATGATCCAATATGTGTGTCAACAGGAGGAATAGGAGCAGTGGGAGGATTTTCTTCTTCTTCATTGTCCGAAGAAGGCATATCATCCTTGTGAATGTAGGTATTCCCAAAAGGAATAAATTTCATCTGCTTCAAGGAGTTTTCTGCAATTTTGTTTGCTGCAGTTGTCTTATGAGACTGTTCATCAGAGACATTTACCCCTTTATACTCACAAATACGAGAGATGAGCAAGGAATACGGAAGAGGATATTGAGGCAATCTTTTGGCTTTTAGCATGGTGTCAAGAATGATACTTGGCCAATAGATGGGGATGTGGTTGAGCATGGCATATATGATCATAAGATCTGCTTCACTGCACTGTGCGTGGTTTGTACCACGTGGACATAGAATCTAAACAATGAGATAGTGAAGTAGACGCTCATCGATTTTGAGAGGTCCAGCTAGTAATTGGCGGCCAATTTCTTGATCTGGGTGTCGCATAAAGGATCTATATGCAAAAATTCTGTTGAAACCTTCTATGCCAGCCGTGAGAATGGGAGATGTGCCATCATGAATGGGAAATTATGCAACATTTTCCCAAATGTCATCATCTAAAATGATGTCGACACCTTTCACTTTTGTGAACCCAACTCCATCTCTGAATTTGTAATTGAAGTAAAAGGCTCGTACCAAATCTGGATAGTAGGTGTCTTGCATCTCTGTGAAGAATTTTACACCTTGTTCATCCAGGAAGTTTTGAATTGTGAAATGGCGATTTACAAACCATTGAGACTGGATGAATTTCGGAGTGATGAGGGGTTTGTCTTTCCACAATGTGATGAATTCAGAGCGTCTTTCTTCATCCGAAATCCATCCTTCAATGGAGGTTGTTCTAGGTGCAGTTAAGGGTGAGGGGCACGAGATGCAGTCCTTCTACGTGTAGGAATCTTTCTACGAGAGGATTCCACCATGGTTTAGGTAAAAGAGAGGGAAGCCTTTGAGAGTTTGTGAGAAAATGAGAAAAGGAGAGGGTCTTGAGTGTTGATGGAGAGAAAAGAGTGTTCTGGTGACAAAAATGGCTAATATTTATAGAGAGAAGACTCCAACGGCCATATACACGCAATTTGATGCAAATCTAGCCGTTGCAACGACTAGTTTTTGAAATTTGTTGGTCCAACGACGTGTAATAATCGATTATCCTAAGGTGATAATCGATTATTGGTTCATGAACTGGGCAAAATATGAAGTCTGACGAGCTGATAATCGATTATCCTAAGTGATAATCGATTATTCCAGTGAGTTTTTGATTTTTGGCTCAAAATGAAGGATAATCGATTATGGCCCCAAATAATCGATTATTACAAAATGTTTTTTTGAATTTTAAGGTTCAGAATTTAAGGATAATCGATTATTGCCCCAAATAATCGATTATTCCAGTATGTTTTGGGATTTTTTAAGAGTGTTTGATAATCGATTATTGACACTTATAATCGATTATTGACGCTATTTTTCGGATTATTGACGCTATTTTTTGGATTTTTAAGGACTTTGAGTTTTGGCAATTTAAGAGATCTCTAATATGCCTAAGTCTCTTCTTAATTCATAAAATCTATCTTTAGCTAAAGGTTTGGTAAATATATCAGCTAATTGATGCTTTGTATCTACGTATTCTATCTCACAATTCCCTTTATTAATGTGATCTCTTAGGAAATGATGCCTTATTTCAATGTGCTTTGTCCTAGAGTGCATTATGGGATTTTTGGTTAAATTAATAGCACTGGTATTATCACATTTCAGAGGTATGTGATTTAGAAAGATATTATAGTCTTCTAGTTGTTGTTTCATCCAAAGAATTTGAGCACAACAGTTTCCAGCTGCTATGTATTCAGCCTCTGTAGTTGACAAAGCCACACAAGCTTGTTTCTTCGAGTGCCAAGAGACTAATGAACTACCTAAGAGGTGACAAGTACCACTGGTACTTTTTATATCTATTTTACAACC
>Ga0214544_1007069_pt1 | contig 20081 bp, 29 predicted proteins | sample CNSS3metaG_FD_160074 | JGI IMG/M metagenome (GOLD analysis project Ga0214544, IMG submission 160074) | Root nodule microbial communities from cowpea collected in UCLA plant growth center, Los Angeles, California, USA - CNSS3 | ecosystem: Host-associated > Plants > Roots > Nodule | place: USA... | reverse complement strand
ATGGCGTCGAGACGGCGCGTATGATGGGCCGCCTCTATGCGGCGGCACGGCTCTACGTCAACTTCTTCCAGCCGTCGTTCAAGCTGCACGAGAAGCGTCGCGAAGGGGCTAAAGTGATCAAGCACTATCATCTCCCATCGACGCGCTATGAGCGTGCCTTGGGGCATCCCAAGGTGACTGCGGCCGTGAAGAAACGGCTACGCGATCAGTATCGCTCGCTCGATCCGGTCGCGCTGTTGGCGGAGATTCGCGCGACCCAAGAGGAACTGGACAATCGCGTCGATCATCGTGCCGACAGGCGCGCGGCCGCAACCCGCTGACACTAGCATCCTGCCAGCGACCGCGGCGACGTTCGCGAAGACGCTCGGCAAGAGCGCGACGGTCGGGTAGCCCCGTGCCACGCGCCGGCGAACTCGTCGGCGCTATAAGACCAGAGTTCGAAGCTCGACCCGCATATTGCCACGATCGAAGCGTGGCTCGCAGAGCAGCCGCAGCTGACGGCGCCCGCGATTGTCGGCCGGCTGTGCGAGAAGTACCCCGAGGAGTTCGGAAAGAGACAGCATTCGATTGTGCAACGTCTGCTGAGGGCGCTCAGACGAAGAGCTGCCGAACCGTTGGTCGCCCAGGGCCCGCTCGACGACGCCACGACCGCTGCCCTATTGCCCGGGGTTGTGGACGGCTGGGGCTATGTAGGGCCCGACCCGACCACAGCCCTTCTCGTCGAGCAAGCCGGGAAACCATCTGGCGCGACCGATTAATCGACATCGGATCGTCATCGGCAATGGCGCCATCACGGTAACATTCGCAGATGCGGCAATACGAGGGGTTAAATTCGAACGCCGATTGACAACCGTCTTCCTTTCCGGCCTTTTCCAGCGGCCAGCACATATGGTGTAGGCGCCCGCGCGCATGCAGATTCCTGAGTTGCGGCGCGTTTTTGGAGAGGGTGCCGCCCGGGAAAACAGGGGAGGCATAGCCGACGAGGATGATTTGGGCACCAGCAGCGGCGAGCGAGCGGTAGGACTCGGGAAGCGGCGATCAACAAATCAAACCGCCAATCCTCGCTACACCACCGTCGAAAGTCTGGAAGCCAAGATTGCCCGGGCGAAAGTAGCGCTTCTCTAAAAGATTCACGGTCTCGTCCGTTTTGGGTTCGATCCCGCCCGCGAGATGAATCTTCCCAAAGACTCCCATTCGGCGGCCTTCGCCGTCGAAGAACGCCATGCTGTTGAAGAGCTCGCCGCCGACAGGCTCGGCATAAGGGGCCTCCACGGTCATGCCGTGCGCCTTCGCTGTGCCGCAATTCTCACAAGACCCGCATCATTCTCTCCCACGTCCGTGTAGCGCGAGATGTCTTTCACGCCGATGGCGAAATAGGGCGTCAGCGCTAGTTCAGGCAGCGTCGCCAGGCGCCCCGCGCCATTAATCAGGTCAACGATGCGGTTAGTGGTTTCTGCGAGCGTCGGACTTGCTGGAGTGAGCTGGATGGCACCGGCCGTGAATGACATACGATGGAAGCTTTCAGACGATCGCGAGCTTCCGGTTCGTGGCTAGCCAGAAGCGCATCGAGCGGGTTCGTTTTGGATGGCGCCTGACGACCGGGCGGCGCGAGTCATCATCCCGGCCGCTCCCATGCCGCCGTCCACATTGAGGATGTGCCCCGTCACCCAGCGGCTCTCGTCAGAGGCCAGGAAGGCAACCGCTTCAGCTACTTCCTCAGGTGTGCCGAACCGGCGGGTCGGCAGGAGATTTAGGTAAGCGTCCTGTTCCGCCGGGTCGTGAATGAACATTCCAGCAGCGGGCGCGATGGGGCCTGGCGCGACGGCGTTCACCCGGATCCCATGAGTGGCGAGCTCCACAGCCATAATACGTGTGAGCTGTTCAAGCCCCGCCTTGGAGGATCCGTAGGCTGCACGCCGCTCGCCGCCGCGCTGCCCGGAGACGGAGGTGATATTGATGATGGCGCCACCATCTTGCGAGGCAGACATTCGCTGGGCCGCCGCCTGGCCGATCAAAAAGGCCGACGTCAAGTTCAGTCGGAAAGTGCGTTCCCATTCATCAAGGGTTGCTTCGAGGAATGGCTGAAGCCTTCCCCCGCCGGCATTGTTCACGAGGATGTCGATCCGGCCCCAGCGGGCATCGATTTGTTCCATCATCTCGCGGATCGAATCCGCAGACCCGACATCCACCTTGATCGCGATCACGTCTCCGCCCCGGCCCAGGGACTTCGCCGCCGCTTCCGCAGCCTCGCCGTCGATATCCGCGATCGCGACGCCGGCGCCGCGGCTCAAGAGCGTTCGGGCGGCGGCGAACCCGATGCCCCGGGCGGCGCCCGTGATGAGCGCGATCTTGCCGTTCAAAGTGATCATGCTTGCTCCCCGAATGTGAATTAGATTTCTTGCGAGTTATAACTTCATTTTGATCGTCACTTAATGCGATTGAGACGGCACTTTATGTCTAATTCCCGCGCCATGCGGGCACTCGTCGCGGATTTTCCTCGCCAATTGAATGGCAGAGAAAGCTGCCGCCGATGGGATCTCTGGCTACCGAAGCCTCTTCATTCCAGAGACAGCGATTTGGGGTTGAACACGGTCATATCTCCCCGAGGTCACGATCGCGTCGTTCCGCGCTTTTCATTGCGCGGCGTGCGAGAGTTCGATGCGTCCTGCTGTGCACGCATAGACGTCTCACCTCTTCGACCCGCACAATGCCGGCCTCGATACGGCCGCTTCCCTCATCAGCGCGATCTCGATATCGCACTGCTTTGGTTCGAATCCGCATCACGGTGTGAGTGCAATCTACGATCCGGGCGTGCGGCAACCCCGCCTTGGCAACTCCCCAAGCCCCGGCGGGTGCGGGCGAGCCCGTGTCCTGGAATGCTGATGCCGCACCATCCTCTCCGGGTGGACGACGAGCGTGTCCAGGCAGCTGAAGATGCTACCCTGCGCCAGGAAGCCGGCCGAATTTGGCTGAAGTTTGGTTCGCCTCCGCAAGAATTCCACGCTCCGCCGGAGGATCGCAAAGGTCAGCCTCCGATCTCGATTCACATGGCTGTACACCATGTATTCCGATGAGCGCCGATCGCGAGCGACTGGGGGCAGCCTTCGCATAGGTCAAAACCTCGCTGCCGCTTCTGTTGAGATTCCTGGCGGACCGCAACGGGCCCGGCGTTCGGTCAACCTCGCCCAAATTGGCACTTCTCCGCGTGGCGCGACTTTGAGCTCTGCATCGCAGATGGCGTGGCACGCACCCTGCGTCGCCGCGCCCTGAAACTCAGTCGTCGAAAGCTGCATAGGCCAGGGTCCGCAGCTCACGCCTAACAGGGTAGAACGACGAGGGCATGAGCTGGGTCATGAACACCACCGTCAGATCCTCCGACGGGTCGACCCAGAAGGCCGTAGAGGCGGCGCCGCCCCAATAGTACTCGCCGACGCTGTTGTTGATCAGCTACCGGGCGGTATCCTGAACCACCGCGAAGCCGAGCCCCATGCCTACGCCAACATTGCTCCCCTCGGAAAAGTCGAATGGACCATGTCAATTATGTCCATGCGGCCCGGCAGATGGTTCTGCGTCATCAGTGCCAGCGTCTTTCGGCTGATCAGACGCGCGCCGTTGTCGTGCCCGCCGTTCAGCAGCATCTGGCAGAACTTCAAATAGTCGGGGGCCGTCGAGACGAGACCGCCGCCACCGGAATCAAAGATGGGCGGGGCCAGATAGCTGCTTTTAACCGGATCGTCCTGCAACGCCAGGGCGCCCGAGGCGAGCGAGCGTTCATAGCAAGCGGTAAAGCCCGGGCGAGAACTCCAGCGGACATTGGCAATGCGGCGATCATGTTTTCAAGGCTGAGCCTGCCGCCTACGACGCCCACGCCAGTCTTACGGTACGCCGCGTCGACGATGGTGCGGTTCTGGTACCCATATATGAGGCCCGAGGTGTGGCGAAGTAGGTCGACGATCTGCATCGGCCGCGCCACTGGCCGAGTGACAAACGCGTCGAGTTGGCCGGAGACGAAGACACCCATCCCGGCCCACTCGGGGATGTACATTTCGACCGGATCGTCGAGCGCGACCTTGCCCTTCTCGACCAGCATCATGAACGCCCGCGAGGTAATCGGCTTAGTCATCGAATAGATGCGGAAGATCGAATCTTCCCGCAGCGGCGCATCGCGCTCGATGTCAGCTTGCGAGCACGCCCATGTGTGCCACTACGCCGTGGCGAGCCACCACGGTCAGGGCGCATGGCAGCTTGCCGGGGCCGATATACCGCTCCAGGAGGAAGCGATCGATCTTCTGCAGACGGGCCCGCGACAGGCCGGGGACGGACATTGACGCACGGTAAGGCGTGCTCATCGAGAGACGGTCGCGGGAATGATGGATCGAACCGCCGCCTCGATAGCTTGTGCGGATGGGATGTACGCGTCCTCGAGGTTCGGCGCGAACGGCACGGGCGTGTGCGGACAGGTCACCCGACGGATAGGTGCCTTGAGCATGTGGAACCCCTCCTCCGCAACAATTGCAGCGACATCGGCGGCCAGCGAGCACCGTGGCGGGCTCTCGTCCACGACGACCAGGCGGCCCGTCTTCTCCACACTCTGCAGAATAGTTTCGCTGTCGATCGGCGAGGTCGTGCGCGGATCGATGACTTCCGCCGAAACACCAGAGTTAGCGAGCGCTTCGGCGGCCTTCTGTGCCTGTTGGACCATTGCCGAAAATGCGACAATTGTCACGTCAGAGCCGGCCCGTACAACGTTCGCCTCCGCAAACGGGAGACGGTACGCCTCATCAGGGACTTCGCCCTCGATGTCGTAGAGCACCTTGGATTCCAAGAATATGACGGGGTCGTCTTCTCGGATGGCCTGGATGAGCAGGCCCTTCGCGTCGTAAGGAGTTGAGGGCATGGCCACCTTCAGACCCGGAACGGCCGTCAACCAAGGGTGAAGAGTTTGACTATGTTGAGCACCCGCGCGCTGGCCCGCACCGATCGTCGCGCGGATCACCAGAGGTGTGCGTGCCTTGCCGCCGAACATGTACCGGAACTTGGCCGCTTGATTATAGATTTGGTCGAGGCAGACACCGAGGAAGTCGACGAACATCAGTTCTGCTACTGGCCTGAGCCCCGACAACGCGGCGCCCGCGGCCGCACCCATGATCGCGCTCTCGCTTATGGGCGTGTCGATTACCCGACCGGGAAACCGCTTGTAGAGCCCTTTGGTCACCCCGAAGCACCCCCCAACCGACCCAATGTCGCCAGAGCCGCCTTGGCCGCCGGCCACGTCGATGCCCATCACGATCACGCGCGCATCGCGCTCCATCTCCTGCCGCAGCGCTTCGTTGATCGCCTGTCGATATGACTTTCGGCTCATCTCGGCTCGAGCTCCTAATAACGGACGTAGACGTCGCGGGTGAGGGCGGCGAGGTCGGGGGGGGCAGCCGCCAGGCCGGCGGCGACGGCCGCTTCGATTTCCCCCAGCACTTCGGTTTCTATCGCATCGAATTCCTGCCTTTGGAGTAAACCGGCCTCGCTCACCCGCGCGCGAAAGCGCGCGAGCGGATCGTTGCGAACCGCTTCCGCTAGCTCTGCCTTTGAGCGGTAGACCTGCGGGTCGCCGCAGTAGTGACCACGGATTCGTGAGCACCTGATTTCCAAGGCATACGGACCAAACCCCGCCCGCCCCCGTTCTAGAGCCCGTCCCATGGCTTCCCGCACCGCGAAGAAGTCGACGCCATCGACGCACTCGGCGGGCATGCCGAATGACTTGGCTCGTTCGGCTATGGAAGGCGACCCGACCGCGTAGTCGGCGGATGTGAACTCACCGTACCCATTGTTCTCAAAGATGAAGATCGCGGGCGCGTTCAAAACCACAGCCATGTTCAGCGCTTCGAAGGTCGTGCCCTGGTTGGAGCCGCCGTCACCGGAGAACGCTACCGCGACATTAGCGGTCTTGAGGACCTTCTGACTGAGGGCGGCGCCGACGGCGATAGGCGGGCTGCCGCCGACGATTGCGTTTGCACCCAGCATGCCCTTGGACATGTCGGCGATATGCATGGAGCCTCCCTTGCCGCCGCACAGTCCATCGGCTCGGCCCATGATCTCCAGCATCATGCCCCGCACCTCACAACCCTTCGCGATGCAGTGGCCGTGACCGCGGTGAGTCGAACCGATCCAATCCCGATCAGAGAGATCAAAGCATACCCCCACGGCGGCGGCTTCCTGACCGAGATAGACGTGGCAGAAACCGGGAATGTTGCCGGCAGCGAATTCCTTCTCCACGCGCTCATCGAAGGCGCGGATCGTGAACATGGTGCGGAAGGCGCGCTTCAAATCGTCGCGACTTAGTTGCATCGGGGCCTCACGAATGCTCGGAAACGAAATCGCCGACGAGGCGATTGAACTCGGCGGACTGCTCGACCATTGGCATGTGACCTGCGCCGGATAGCGTCACCACCTTCCAATCGGGCGGTAGGAGGGCGAGATCGGGCAAGCCGACGACCTGGTCGCTCTCGCCGAGCAGTAGAAGCACGGGCGGCAGGGCGACCGTTCCAGCTGACGGATATGCTGTCACGCCTGCGAGAAGTCCGTTGCGGATCGTTCCGAGAGCTTCCTCCACGCCATCGATGCGCTTGTAGCGCGCCATGTTTTCTACCATCTCCGCGCTCGCGCGGGCCGGATTCTGGAAAAGCAGCTCCAGCCAGGGCCGAATCTCACGTGCCCGCTGGGCGTCCACCATTCCATCGAGGAACTCGCGGTTCAGGCGACCGCCGGGCAGCCCTGCGGGCGCAACGAGGACGAGCGAGATGACGCGCTCCGGATGCAGCTGCGCCAGTCGCAGGACCACAGCCCCGCCGAGGGAATGGCCCACGAGATGGGCGCTGCCGATACCGAGCGCGTCGAGGGCGCCGCTGATAGCTTTTGCAAGGGTGTCGACTGATCCATCGCCCACATCTTTCGTAGAGCCTCCGTGACCGGGTAGATCGATCGCGATCACCCGTGCCCGCTGGCGGAGCTCGACGATGTTAAGCGCCCAACTGTCCGCGTCGCCAGAAAAGCCGTGCACGAGGACTACCGAGGGCCCCGCAGCACCTGCGGTGACCGTATTGATCTCAAGCGAGCCGACCGCGACTGTCTCGCGCTCCAGCGCTGGACCACTGGCGGCGTCTGCCTCACCTGACACAAAAGAGGCCTGGAATTCGGAGATAAAGGCGTCGATGGCCACATCATCCACATCCGCTTCGGCGGCGACGGCGAGCAGGCCGCCAACGGTCACCGTTTCACCTTTCGCGACGACCAGGCGGCGCAGCAGGCCGGAGGTGGGCGCCTCGAATACATTGGTGATCTTTGTAGTTTCGATCTCGGCGAGCTCATCGCCTTCGACGAACCGTTGCCCCTCGGACTTGGACCAGGAGACCAGCACCCCCTCATCCATCGAAAGCCCCCATTTTGGCATCCGGATCGCCACGATTTCAGGCGCACGTCGAGACATCCACGCCATCTCCTTTAACTTGGGTTTACAAAGTACTCGATAAGGCCATGGCGGGAGTCTCGATCTCATGTCGACCACTTGTCCCGCCACCCCGCCCCTATGATCACCGAGAAACGCGCTCGCCGCCATCAAGGTCCGGATCTAGATGGAGCCCCTCCTCCAACTGCACGCCGAAGGTATTGAGGATCATCGAGAGCTGGGCGTAAAAGGCGGCCGTATAGACCACATCCATGCATTGTATCTCCGAGTAGTGCCCGCGAAGCTCCGCCCAAGTGACGTTGGAGATAAAGTAATCGCGGTGGAGCTCGTCTACAGCCTGGATCAATACGGCTTCGGCGGAACTCCAGCCAGCCCCCGCGCCCTGCTTGATGCGGACTATCTCGTCCTCGCTAAGCCCTGCGCGCACAGCCACGATAGCATGATGCGCCCACTCGTAACCGGATTTGCAGAGAAAGCCGGTGCGAAGAATCACAATCTCCTTAGCCCTAGGAGGAAGATCGATCAGGCACGAAAGGAAGTAGCTGACCCATGGGGTAAGACGACTGAGCGCCTCCGGCTTTTGAGCGAGGGTGCGGACAATATTGCCCGGATTCCCCCAGAAGTATGGCTCCAGCGCCTTGGCCTGATCCGCCGTAAGCTCCGCGTCAGATAGCGGCGGGATTCGCGGTGCACTGAGTCTCACTGACTTACCCCCGTCCGGAATTTCTGCCTTGCACTATGGATATTCAATCCGCTCAACCTACTGCGCCTCACCGAGAGCTCCCTAATCCCTGCCCAGAAGTGCGCCGCTCTTGGCTGCAACGACTCCGCTGACATTCCTTTTTTTGAGCAGGAACGCCGTACTGACTCGGCCAGCGAAAATGCCCTGGATCGGCCGGAGGATATATCAGCGCCCAAAGCTTAAGCGGGGCGAAAATCGCCTCCGCTGTGCAGAACTACTGCAAAAATCACCAACCCAGTACGAATTTCGGCGCGCTAGCGATCGCGCAAGATCTTGCCAGATTTGTCGAAACTAGGCGAGGCAACTGAATACGGTGAGCACGACATTCCCGGCTCCCTCGGCCTTATCACCCGTGCAGCGCGGACCAGCAGCCGTTGCACTGACGCCGAATTGCTTAGACTAGTTTCTGTCTTGAAAGCATCTCGCCCTTCAAACCTTAAGTTATCGCGCGATTTTTGCGCACGTTCTCTGTTGTACCGTACATGTGCATAGTAGCACATTCTTCATATAAGTATTTTGATGCAGAATCGCCCTTCGGATGTTGCGCGCGGGCTGCGAAGCGAATCGACGAGTGGGCCGGTCCCGGTTGTCTGAACAAATCTCCGCGCCGATAAGTGGAGGGTCTGTCGAGGTTAGGCCGCCATGCGGAGTGGCGGCTGGTTGAAGTAGGCTTGATCCGGTGTGCCGCTGTCAAGGCTCGAATGTGGCCGGCGGCAATTGTAAAAGTGAGATAACGTCCGATTGAGTTACGTGCCTCGCGGACGCTGTTAGGCGCGTGATGTCTGTCCCATCCAGAAGAACCCGACCGCTGTCCGACATCTCGAAAGCTGCGATCATCGTTAAAGTTGTTGTCTTTCCCGATCCGCTCGGTCCCAGCAACGAGATGAACTCGCCAAAGATCCGCAGCGAGGCAACCCGGATCGGCCCGATGTTACGCCAGGCTGGTCGACCGGATCATCGAGGATCGGCCGCGTCCCGAACAGGGCTATCGTCCGTGCCGGGGTATCATCCGGCTTGAGAAGCGCTTTGGCGCCGAGCGTCCCGAGGCGGCTGCGCTGCGCGCGCTCGAGATCCAGGCGCGCAACTACCCAAGCATCAAATCGATCCTCGAGAAGGGGCTCGATCGCGTTCCAACGCCCGTGTCCTCAGAGCGCGAGCCGATCATACACACCAACATCAGAGGCTCGGACTATTACCACTAGAAGGGAAGAAAATGCTGACACACCCCACACTCTCTTACCGCTCTCGGCCTTACCGGCATCGCCGCAGCGTTCACGAGCCTCGCCGACAACGAGGAGGTCCAGGGTCTCGCTCATGCCGAATGGCTGGCGTGCTCGACCATGAAGCGACTTGGCGTAACAACCGGCGCCTGACGCTCCGTCTTCGCAAGGTAAGGCTGCGTCATCATGCCGTGCCCGAGGATATCGACTACCGCGCCCCCGTGGGCTCGACCGCCGCATGTTTGACATGCTGCTCAAGGGAGACTGGATCAAGAACTATGAGAAGAGCACCATCGTCGGGCCAACCGGCGTCGGGAAAAGTTGGCTTGGCTGTGCGCTCGGCCAAAAGGCCTGCCGGGAACCACTCTGTGCTTTACACCCGGCTGCCGCGGTTGATCGAAGAACTGGACCTTGCCCGGGCCGATGGTCGACTCGCCTCGCAGATGAAGAGTATTGCCGCCGTCGACCTCCTAATTTTGGACGACTGGAGTCTCCAAGCCATCGACGCCAATGCCCGTTATTATCTGCTCGAAATCCTCGAAGACCGCTAGGGCCGTCGATCGACACTCGTCACCGGCCAGCTTCCAACTGCCAAATGGCATGAGCTCATAAATGACCCAACTTACGCTGATACCATACTTGATCGCCTGCTTCACAACGCCCACAGACTCGAACTGAACTATGACTCCATGCGTCGCCCGTCCGTTGTTGCGCGGCCTTGATTACATCGTCGGCCGATGAAGACCGAGACTGCAGCTCGCCAAGCTGACCGGCCGCTACGGCACTGTTGGGGGTGCGCGTCCGGTCAGGTTCGATCCGTCGAGCGACACCATCAAACATGTGACGTGATCTCCTCGGCAGCCGCTTGACCATGCGCTAACGATGGTGCCAATTACCTTTAACGATCGGGTGCTTCACCTGCGCGCGATCAGATTGGAACGTTGCGCGGCATCAGATTGGAATACCTGCGCGCGATCATTGGAATCCGCATGCCGGCACGGCCATATCGTCCGCGCGACAAAGCCAAGGTCGAAATTGGGGTCCAAATTGTCGGGTGATGGATTCTGGCGCGTCTGCGCAACCGCCGCTTCTTCTCGCTCGCTGCCCTCGCTCCTTGTCGAGCTGAACGATCGACCTCTCCAGTGCTGGGGGCGAAGTCGGCGCGAGCTGTTCGAAGAGCTCGATCACCCGGCGCTGATCCCCTTGCCGGATGCGCCGTACGAGTACGCCGAGTGGAAGCGCTGCCGGGTCAATCTCGATTATCACGTCGAGATCACCAAGCATTACTACGGCGTCCCTCAAACCTCGTGCATCAGGAGGTCGAGGCTCGCATGACCCAAAAGACCGTCAAGATATTGCGCCCGCCGCAAGCGGGTGGCGTCACATCTGCGCAGCACCCTACCGCATCGTCCGACCACGATTCCCGAACATATGCCGAGCTCACATCGCCGCTACCGTGACTGGACCCATGAGCGCATTCGTTCCGAAGCCGCCAAGGTCGGTCCCGACGTCGAGGCGCTGATGGAGTCATCCTGCGGTCGCGGTCGAGGCCGCACCCGGAATAGGGCTTCCGCTCGGCTATCGACATTCTCGGGCAGGTCAAGCGCTATGGCCAGGAATGCGTCGACGATGCCTGCGCCCGGGCGCTCCTGCTCAACGCCCGTTCGTACAAATAGGTCGCCGCCATCCTCAAGAACGGCACTGATGGAACCGCTCCTCCCGCCGAGGAGGCGCCCATCCTCTCGCCGCACTTACTACAATTGATCAGGAGAGATCAGCAAGCTCATTCATCCCATCGTCGATCGCTTGCGCGCCCTCGGCTTTGCCGCCATAGCCAACAGTTTCGTCGAACTGCAGAACAATCCCGAGGCGACCAAGATGCCGCACGCGGATTGGCTCGATCTCTCGTCATCGCGAGGTCACTGCGCGCGACAACCGCCGCCATACGCGCCGCTTGAGTAGCGCCTAGCTCCGTCAGGCGGCCGCCATCGAGAACGTCGACTATCGTACCGCCCGCGGTCTCGACCGTCGCTTTTCCAGACCCTCGCCACGGCCAATGGATCCGCGATGCTAACCACCTGGCATCATCGGCCCAACCGGTACCTGCAAGTCCTGGGCTTGCTTGTGCGCTCGGCAACAAAGCCTGCCGCGACGGCTTCTCTGTGCTCTATAAGCGGGCACCCCGCCTGTTCGCAGATCTAGTGCCCAGGCGCGCGGCGAAGGCCGTCTGGCGCGCCTTATCGCGGCCCTGGAGCGCGTCAATCTCCTAATCCTCGACGACTGGGGACCCGAACCGCTCACCGCCGACCAGGGCCGTGATCTGCTTGAGATCGTCCATGATCGCTACGAGAAGGGATCCTTGTTGATCACAAGTCAGGTTCCCGTGTCGCAATGGCAGGACGTCATTGCCGATCCCCCTTCGATGCGATATTGGATCGCATCATTCAGAATGCCCACCGCATCGTGCTCAAGGACGACAGCCTGCGCCGTCAGGCCGGCGAAAGAGAAATCATGATCGCCTCGCGCCCGATCGCCCGCCGGCCCACAGGCCCCTCGCGCGCGCGTCGTTCTATCGCTCGTAGAGGCACTCCCATGAACCGCCGGAACGATCTTCAGACCAATCGCCAACGTTCACCGGGAGAAAATTCCCAGCAAACTTAAAATCCGACAGTCGTGTTCGTCTCCAGTGATCACGACCATCTGGAATCCGCGCTCACCATAGTCTGGAACACCTGACGAGCGGCGTGCCAGCGATGGTGACCCCAAGCTCGCCCATGTCGATGAAGTCGGACAGGCCGACCTGGCCCACTTCGTGGGTATGGCGGAAGATGACCTCCTGCTCCTCGCCCTGGATCGCCCGCCAGGCGCGGATCCGGCGCTCCAGGGTACGACGGATGCCAGCGCCGAGGTCAGGATGGCGTTGGAGCATCTCCTCGAATATCGCCACGGGCCGCACGCCGGGGGCGGCGCTTCAGCATCGGCACAATCTCTGTCTCAAACACGGTGGCCAAGGGGTCCGGGCGGCGGCGGTCGCTGGCTTCCTTCTTCCGCGATGGAAGGCAGGGATCCTTCTGGATCCGATAGGCGGTCGACGTACTGAACGACGCCTTGGCAGCGGCCGCAGGCGGGGTATCGGGCTGACGGTACTTCATTAGGCCTTATCTGGTGATCGGTAATGTGTCGGCCCGGCAAGCGAGTGATCCCTCTTGGCGGACGAACCACTTGCATAACCAGCCGGCGCGGTCCTCCATGGGATCGCACCGACGCCGGGCTCGTGACTCCGATCGGGCTACGCTCTCCCTACGTCACGATCCCGGCGAAGCTCTCCCATCCCGGTTGACGCTCCCCTTGCATCTGTTTGCCGCGCGGCAGCAGTCACCAAAATGCTGACCTCCAGCGTGTGACGCAACACGGCAGGGGTATCGGCGATGCGCAGGAGATTGGCCAGCGTCCAGTTTGGCATCCAAATGAAAGCAACACAAGCCCACCAGCGGAACGACAAAGAGCTCCGTGAGGAAGATGCTTCCGGGCAGTAGCAGCCAGGAACATGTGTGAGCCCGGCCGATGGCCGAGCCTACAAGGACTCCGTCCGGCCGTTGATCGCGATTGAGCTCATCTCGCCCGCCATGCTAGCCAACGCTCTTGGAGGTGATCTGCATTGGTCTTGCCGTCCGGACGCTTCGCCATGTACCAGGCAATGTCGCCCCGAGTTGCCTTCGCCGCGTTGTCGGGGTTTATGCTGATCAGCGGAAGTAGGTCAGCTGGGAGGTACCTGAGCTGGTTTATATTCGGGCCGGGATAGCCGACCCCCTGCGTAAAAGCTGCCGCATTTTCGGCCCGATTTACAAATGCGATGAACTTCTGCGCATTTGCGCTGTTCGGACCACCTTTAAGAACTGTCCAGTAGTTCTCGCCAATATTGGCGCCGTCCCATACCATGTGAATAGGCATTCCCTGCTTGATGGCCGCGATTGCACGACCATCGTAGGCACTCGTCAGCGCATATTCACGGTTGATGAGCAGCTGTATGGGTTCACCTCCCGCCGTCCACCACTTGGTAATGTGTGGCCTGATCTCGTCGAGCTTCTTCAGCGCCCGGTCGACCTTATCATCAGTTAGCGGCCAGAGATCTTTGTATGCGACACCATCGGCCATTAACGCAAACAGCATGCTACGATAACCAAGGCTAGCATCGAGCCCCCTCGGTCCTGGAAACTCGTTGACATTCCAGAAGTCGGCCCAGTTCTTTGGGCCACTCTTCGGGAAAGCGCGCTCATCATAAACCAGCATAGTCGCATTTTGGTACGCAAGGACAGCATCCATAAGGCGAGCAGATTCTGGTACACCTTTCAGCGCTTCGTCGTCCCACAGGCTGTATTCGATGGGCATAAACATGCCAGTCCCATGCAGCTCGGAGTAGCCGCCAGAAGTCACAAAGGCAACGTCCCAATCGACGCGCCTAGCTTCGTTCATCGCCTTGATCTGCGGCTCAGCAAGGTCGGCTGTCACATCGACAACCCGTATGCCAGTCGCCCGGGTGAAAGGATCAAAGACATACTTACGCGAGTTTTCCGTGAACGAGCCACCGTAACTGTAAACTACCACTTCGCCACTGCCGGCGAGTTTTTCCCGCGCAAAGGCGACAGTGGCTTTGGCAACGAATGGCACGCTTAGCAAGGCCGCCATTGATTTCAGGAGCGAGCGTCGGTTTACGGGACGATATTTATAATTGCGAGAATCCTGCTCAGACATGAATTTTCCCATATTCGAAGTGGCACATGGTCTTATGTGGTCCAATGGGTGCCATTAGCTTGGAGTTAAAGGGTATCGGACCAATTGAGCCGAATTTCACCAATTGTCGGCGGTGGCTCGACGAAATTCCGCATCACATCCGGTCCGCAGACGATTTTGGGTACTGCATCCAGCTTGACAACAACGTGAGGGGCAGTAGACAACTCGCCAGACCATCACCACCGCTTCGGTTTGGCATTCTTGAAGGGGCCGCCCGGAGGAGCGCGACATCTCGGTGGAACGCACACTCATCCTGCTTGCCGCGCGGCAGAGGGTCGGGCTTGCAGTGCCTGGCGCTTCGAAACGTAGCTGATCAGTATGGGTAAGTTGAGGGACAGAGGGCCAGATCTTTCGTTACGGACAAAGCGCTGGCCGAGGGCTCTGGCGAATGGGATGACTTCGAGATTCCCAACACCTTCGTTCCGGTAGGGACGCCTGTTCCGCGGAAGGCGGATCTGAGTTGGGTTAAGATTGGTTCATGCGGCGCGCATCTCTACCTGGAATTCAGTGCCATCGGTCCAAATGACATGGAGGACAGCCATTTTGCAAGCGAGGCAACCCTCGCCTTTTGGCGCCGATGCGTTTGGCCAGCTTGCAGCCCCAAGCTTGAGCGCAGAACCTCGCTTGACAACGGTCAGAGGGACGTTCGCGGCTAAGTTCGAACCTGTTGGTTGCCACGCTTGTAGATGCGGCCAGTGCGATCGACCTCACCGGGTTTATAACGTCTCGGCGTCACACCGAGATAGGCGCGAACCTCGGCGGATGTCTGAAGCGATCGAGGTTGTGGATGGTAACAACGAAGGCTAGAGCGGCCAGGGGAGCGATACGGCGAACGGTCACATTCGCCGAAACGTTTGGTCGCTTCTCGCCATCGCAAGGAGTGGTCGATCAAGTTTTTCAATTTGTTCGATCAAACAGGACTTAGCAAGCAGTAGCGACGCAAAAATATCTTACAAATCCGGCGCTTCGGCGGGCACGGCGTTGACTTTGCGAGCCAGGTTGGTCGAACCGGCCGGGAATGTTCGGTTCATGCGTTCGACTTGACCGTTGGTCCAGGGGTGGTTGGGCTTGGTGAGGCGATGATCGAGTTGCGGGCGCTGGCCACGACGAAAGCATGCACCCAGAAGAACTCCTTCCGCTCGATCTTTGATGTCAGCCGCGGTCCAACTGTCGCCGGCCGGATCGGTGAAGTGAGTGCCATTGCTCGTGAGGACGGTGTGAACCTTATAAGGCACGGCCTTGATGAGATTCTGCAAGAAGTCGGCGGCGACGCGCCTGGTGGCTTTCTCGTGCAACTCTGTGTAGGCGAACTTCGAGGTGCGATCGATGGCGACGAGAAGATAGAGCCGGCCTTCGGCGGTGCGGTCCTCAGCTATGTCGATGTGGAAGTAGCCGATTGGGTAGCTCTTGAACTTGGGTTTGATGCCTTTGCCAACTTTCACGTCCGGCGGCCGCGAAATGCTGTGGCGCTGAAGACTGTGAAGCGATGAGCGGGTCAGGTGCGGGATCATGGCCGAGAGCGTAGAGACAGGCGTCGAGCGGCAACAGGGTATGCTTGCGAAAGCCCACGATGATGGCCTCGTCCTCTACCGATAGAGAGGTGGACTTTGGCTCCTTGGGTCCTGTCTTCAGATCAGTGACGGAGCCGCGCCTCTTCCACTTGGCGACCGTTTTGGGATTGATCCCATAGCGCTTAGCCAGCGCTCTTAAGCTCTCTTGACTATTTTGTATTGCTCGACGGACCGCCTCCGTCGTGGTGGCGCAGCCGTGTAAAACTTGTCCCATAGCGCTTTCTTCGAATCCTGCAATAAGGATGCACCATCAAAGCCTGGGACTAAACATTTTTAGAGGCACGAAGTAGTGGCCTCCCAGACCCTGGTACCACGCTGTCCGTGCAATGGGAGAAGCAACGCTGGAAAGCGGTCGAAGCCCATCTGCGTTCGACTATGTTCGCAGCTCCCGACCAACACAGATATCTCTGTAGGGTTCAGTCCGGTGTCCAATCGCGGTTTGAAATAAAAATTGAGAGCCTCAAGGTTCTGCAAGTCTCGCACTAAGCGATCGCGCAACGCGCTTGGTGCTGAGTTTGTGAGATATCTTTCGAATGTTCACCGCTCTTTCCACACAGGCTTTCGCTTTTCGGGCAAAAGCACTAAGTCCTTCGATCAGGTCATGCGAGTTGAGCGCCCTCTGGGCGATCGCTTTTGTTCGACCCAGAGGTTGTCATGCTGTCCGACATGATCTCCTTGCTCGCCGCCAATGCCAAGGGCCCATTCTCCAGGAATTCATGGCCAACTTTACTGCTTCTTCCAGTGCCCACCCGGGCTCCACGAGGCGGTTGACAAGACCGAAGCGTCCTAACCACGCCGCTTCCTTGTAGGTAACGGTCAACACCAGCTCTATAGCCAGATGATGAGGCATACGGCGAGGCAGCCGGACACGAGCACTGCTCGCCAGCAGGTTATGGCGGACTTCTGGGCCACCCAGTTTAGCATTGCGCGCGGCAACGATCAGGTCGCACGATAGGCAAGTCTCGAGCCGCCGGCTACGGCGTAACGTTCGACAGCCGCAATCGGCTGCTTGCGTGCAGGACGGCTCATAATGCCTCCGCGGGCTGCGGCGGGGGTACACCGAGCTCGGCTATTTCCTTGAGATCGGGGCCGGCTGAGAAATTGCCGCCCGCACCGATGATGACACCGAGGAAACAAGCCGTCATCCTCATCGAGAAGGTCCATTGCCGCGTTCATGACATTTGAGGTCGTCGAAAGCGTTCGTGGGTTCCGGCCGATTGATAGTGATGATCAGGACGGAGTCATGCCGCTTGGTCGGTACGCATCCGACGGGGGCCGTCTTGCGTGACGGATGGTAATTCGCGAAGCGTGTGACCTTAAGTCTAGCTTTAAGGTCATCAGGCGATGCGGGTCGAGGTTTTGGGCGGGTTGGAGCGGCGGCGGCGGTGGTCGCAGGACGATAAGGCGCGGATTGTCGAGGAGACGTTGGCGCCGGGCGCGAAGGTGACTGAGGTTGCGCGTCGCAACGGAGTAGCGGCCAGCCTGGTGTTTACCTGGCGTCGACAAGCACGGACATCGGAACAAGTTGTACGATCTTTTACGCCGGTGCAGCTCGCCGCCGTAGCGGCATCGGCTGAGGAAACTCCGAAGCTGTTGCCTACGGTTGATGGCCGAGTTCGCTCCGTGGCAGCCGCGCGTACTGGATTGATAGAGATCGATCTCGGCAACCGACGGTGCATCCGGGCGGATGCGCACGTCGATCCGGAAGTGCTGGCGCGGGTCCTCCATGTGCTTGGACGCCGATGATTGCTATACCGGGGAATGTGCGAGTGTGGCTCGCGACAGGCTACACGGATATGCGCAGAGGCTTTCCGTCGCTGGCACTCCAAATGCAGGAGGTGCTGCACAAAGACCCGCTCAGCGGTCATCTGTTCGTCTTCCGCGGTCGCCGCAGCGGCCTTGTGAAGGCGATCTGGCACGATGGCCAGGGAGCCTGCTTGTTCACAAAAAGACTCGAGAGAGGAAAGTTCATCCGGCGATCGGCCGGCGAATCGGTAACGATTTCGCCGGCGCAGTTGAGCTATTTGTTGTCCGGGATCGATTGGCGTGCCCCTCAAGAAACCCATCGGCCGACACGGTCGGATAGCCGCTTTTACGGTTTGAATCTGCTGCTTGATCTGAATCAATGGCTTCATGATATTGAAGCCGGACGATCTTCCATCGGATCTTTTAAGTGCCTACAGGGCGCTGCTGGCCGAGCGTGAGGCGTTGCAGGTTGAACGCGATGTGGCCGGCGGATGCCGCCAACGCGCGGGCGGCGCTGTCGGACAACGAGGCGCTGATCGCGCATCTCGAGCTGCGGATCGAGAAGCTCAAACGCGAACTGTACGGGCAGCGCTCTGAGCGCACGGCGCGGCTGATCGAGCAGCTGGAATTGAAGCTCGAAGAACTCGTTACCACGGCGAGCGAGGATGAGCTTGCCGCGCAGGCCGCAGCGGCGAAGACGCAGAACGTCCGCCCCTTCATGCGCAAGCGGCCGGTTCGCAAGCCATGGCCGGACGACATCGAACGCGAGCGCGTCGTCATTGAGGCTCCAACGACCTGTGCCTGCTGCGGTGGATCGCGGCTGGCGAAGATCGGTGAGGATGTGACCAAGACGCTGGAGGAGATCCCGCGCCGCTTCAAGCTGATCGAGACGGTACGCGAGAAGTTCACATGCCGCGATTGCGAGAAGATCAGCCAGCCGCCGCGCCGTTCCACGCGACGCCGCGCGGCTTCATCGGTCCGCAATTGCTGGCGACGATCCTGTTCGACAAATTCGGCATGCATATCCCGCTCAACGGCCAGAGTGTGCGTTTTGGGGCCGAGAGGATCGACCTGCCGTTGTCGGCGCTGGCTGACCAGGTCGGCCACGGAACCTTCGCCGTCATGCCGCTGTTCCAGCTGATCGAGCGTCATGTACTCGCGGCCGAGCGCCTTCATGGCGACGACACCACCATCCGCATCCTGGCCAAGAGCAAGTGCACGACCGGCCGGATCTGGACCGATGTACGTGACGATCTGCCCTACGGTGGGCCTGCGCCGCCGGCGGCGATCTATTACGCCTCGGCGACCGACGGGGCGAGCATCCCCAGAAGCATCTGACCGCCTTCGCCGGCATTCTGCAGGCGGATTGCTATAGCGGCTTCGAGCCGTTGTTCGACCCGCAAAAGAATGCGATGCCGATCACGCCGGCATTTTGCCTGGCCCATGCGCGGCGGGGCTTCTTCGAGCTGGCCGACATCGAGAAAAATACCAGGGAAGGCCGCAAGGGCAAACCGGTCTCCCCGATCGCACTGGAGGCCCTCAGACGCCTCGATGCGCTGTTCGAGATCGAGCGCGCCATCAACGGCCACAGCGCGGACAAGCGGCGTGCAGTGCGCCAGAAGCAGAGCAGCCGCTGCTCGACGACATGCACGACTGGCTGCTCCGCGAGCGAGAAACCCTCTCGCGCTCCTCCGAGGTCCCGAAGCCTATGAATTGCATGCTCAGGCGCTGGGAGGGCTTCGCTCGCTTCCTCGACGACGGCAGGATCTGCTTGACCACGGATGGTGTTGAGAAGTCCTTACCTTCAGTTCGTAGCAACTTTTTTGGTTTTTCCTTCCAGGCAGCCACCATGCGTTCGTAGGCCTGCTCGACGCGTGCGACGTAACCAGCTTCCCGTTCGCGGATTTCCTTGATCAATAGTCCCGGCCCGGGCCAGCCTTGCCGTAGGCACGGGGAGCCCCAGCCTTCAGAGCCACCTTCCGGAGTTTCATCGCCGTGAACGCTGGCCGCGCGTAAGCGTAGTCCTTCCCGGTCGTCAGGACGTGCCAGATCATGACTGCGAGCTTGCGCGCCGTCGCGACGGCTGCGACCCCGGCCCCGTGCTTTTTCTGCGTGCGGCTGAAGAATGCTCGCAACGGACCCGGCGCCGCCTTTGCTGACCACGTCGCCTCAACCAGCATCTTGCGGGCGTCACGGTTGCCCTGCTTCGAGATCCGGCCATGCCGTGCCGGGTGCTCGCCTGACTGCCGAGCCCGCGGAGTCAACCCGAAATAGCTGCTGAGCTTATCCGGCGACGGGAAGCGCGCGATGTCACCGATGGAGGCCAGTACACTCGATGCGACAACCGAACTCACGCCGGGGATCGTCATCAGCTTGAGAGCCCGTGAATCGTCCAGAGCCTGCTGGGCCACGACTTTGTCGATGCCCGACAGTTGCTTCGTCACGCGTTCGAGTTCCGCGATCAGACGCCGGAGCATTGCACGCTCCTCCGATGGAAGAGGCAGACTGTCCAGCCAATGCTGTCCGCGCTTGCCGAAGAGATAGCCTTTGTA
>Ga0214544_1007068_pt1 | contig 20081 bp, 13 predicted proteins | sample CNSS3metaG_FD_160074 | JGI IMG/M metagenome (GOLD analysis project Ga0214544, IMG submission 160074) | Root nodule microbial communities from cowpea collected in UCLA plant growth center, Los Angeles, California, USA - CNSS3 | ecosystem: Host-associated > Plants > Roots > Nodule | place: USA... | reverse complement strand
GCCTCCTCAACCTCTCCAACAATGGCAATTTATGAAGATGACAGAGGGCACAATTCTTCGCCTCCACCATTACCACCAAACTCTCCACATCCTCCCTGAACCTCCACCACCACAACCCATCCAAGCTTGCCCGCTACTTATGAAAAGGAATTCGTTTGTCTATATTTTCAAGATGTGGCAAGTAAGCACTGTTCTAGCTTCAATGTTTTGTTTTCCTATGTTAATAAACTGCAACTGCACTAGCAAGTTCATGTAGATTGATTCAAGCTTGGTTTCTTGACTTCAACACCAATCCAATACCAGTATGCTTCAGGGAATATCCCTCTTGACTTCAACACCTTCACTCCTAATGGTTCTGTTGAATTTGGTGTAACCTTCAATGCAGAAATATTCACATATGGTCATCTAAAAGAAAATTAAAACGGATATTAAGATCCGTTTTATAAATTTCTAAATTTTTGAAACGAATTTCAACTTCCGTTTCATATATTTATTTTAAAATATTTGCTAAAAAATATTAATATATTATTTTATTTTTAAAATATACATTAAATATGTAAATATGATTAAAATAAAAAATAATAAACTAAAAAAATAATTAAAATTCAAAAGGCATTATATTTAAAATAAAATTAAAATTTTCGTTCTTTTATCTAATTTAAAGTTTAATTATCATTTAGTTTTATTTATTTTTATAATTATATTTATTTTTCAAAAATTATATATATATATATATATTACTTTATTTTTAGATATATTAAAATATATGAAAACATAATAAATAAACAAAACAAAAATTAAAAAATATATTTAAAATTTAAAAATCATATACTTTAAATAAATTAGAAAAAGTTATAATACAATGAATCAATTTTCAATTTAAAGTTTAAGTATTTTTTAATTTAATTTAATTTATATAAAACGGATTGTGAAATCCGTTTCTTACAAAACGAAAAAAAAAAAAAAGCAAAACGAATTGTGAAATCCGTTTCTTAAAATTTTGAAACGGATTCTGTCATCCGTTTTGGCACACATGGAATTGATATTCTTTGGGGGTGTAGAGGCCTACAACAAAAGCGACTGGGTGCAGTAGTGCAATGCAGTTGATTTTTTTTTACTATTTTTTCTCTTTCTTCATTTAAGGGTAAAAGTGGGAATAAAGAAAGTTTTGGAGGTACAGGATAAATGCTTTGGGGTACAGGGAGAAGCCCCCTAAAGTCTTTGCTCGAGATTTGAACTGGACTGGTTGACTCTGTTCAATACGATTCATCTCGTGAAAATTGCACCATACATAAAAAATAAAAATAAAAATCCTTAGCACCTGAACATGATTTTGATTTTGATTTTGAAACCTACTTGGGTGCTTTTGTAGAGTACATATCACATTGAGCCAACACAAAAGAATCACTAATCATATAATCTTTCCGTCCAAATACAACATATTATCTTTTAGTGGGCCAATCTAGATATAACTTTTCGGTTTATTCTATCATTCATGGTTTTTTTGGACATATTAATAAATTCATATTTTCTATTTTAAAACCTAATTAACCACTATAGACAAATTAGTCATAAGTGCTGCTTCAATTTCATCCACACCACTTAAAACAAATTCTTCGTTAAAACAAATTCTTTGTCTATGTTACCCAAATACGGATACGGATACGAATACAATACAGACACACAGATACAAAAATACGGTTAAATTGAAAAAATATAGAATACGGAACACGACATTATATACATGTTAAGTTTAAAATTGTCAACTAACACATTATCATTTAATACAAAAATAAATCTAATTTATCTATCTAATATTCAATATTTGAAAAGTAGTGATAATATAAGACTTGTTTCTTATTTTAATCATCAAAATCATATTAAAGATAAAAAAATATTTTTCAAAATTGACATAATGTGTTCAACAAGTATCGTACGAGTGTCGGTGTCCGATACGTGTCAGAGTATCGGAGCATCATAGTTCTTCATTCACAATTATAAAGAAATTCAACTCAGAAAGACAAAAAGATTAGAGAATGAGTTTTCTTCTCTTGATTTCCATGTTCTTTTCAGTAAAACACGTTTTTGATATTTCTTTCTCGTAAATTTTTCAATCTTGATTTTGGTAACCATCTTCTTGAATAAATTTTTCTTGATTGATTAGAACTGAAGTAAGAATTGAAGTTAATTCGTTGGGTGTCAAAGATCAAAAGATCTTTCTTAGATATACTTCTAGAATGCTATAGATATAATTGTCTTTTGTTATTTTTCGCTAATTTTATTCTCTTCCTTTTTTCTTATTATGCTCATAAATTGGGTTTTTTACAGCAAATGTTTTTTGTCTTGGCGTGGCCACCTTTCAAAACATCATCTAGAAGCTGATGCCTCTGAAGAAAAAAGGGTTTTGGATAAGAAATTTCGTAAAATACCGAATCAATAACAGCTGAATGATAAAAGCATATATAATTCTCTCTTCTATGAATCTTGCTTGACATAACATGTTATTCCCAACCAGCTACAGATAACTCAAGTTTTTCATCACAGGGAAAAAACTTAGAGATTATGAAAATAATATTTTGACAATTAAATTTTGATAATTTTTTTATTTTAAAAAATATTATTTCAGATTTTAAATTATAAAAAAAAATTGTCAAAAAATAATAAAATGTACATGCTATATAAATATCTTCAAATGAATGGCACTTGCCAGTGGATGTTGAAAAAAAAGTAAGCAAGGGACCCAGATGAAAAAGATAACGTTGACAAAAATGAACGAATTTGGCCATATTATTTATTATTATTCAAGATCGAAAATAATAAATTATATATCAATCATATTGCAAACCATTATTCTAGTGGTTCATTATAATTTACAGGATGCTTCAATGCCTGGGCTTTTGGCCTAGAACGATCCTAACACCAAAATTCCAAAGCATATCAGTAGCATGCAAAGCTCTTGAAACTTGACTGCAGAAATCGTAAACATATTTAGACTATGAGATAGATAGTATCATTACACCTTTTTCTGAAGGGGCTATAATGTCACAATGCATAAGGCATAATTAAATTAAATCCTACCGAAATAAGAGTCAATTGCTCCACCAATAGACATCAAAAGCAGAAAGTGCTATCGACAAACTTTACATTCGGTGGTGTTTGAATTCAACTAGAGGGAGAAATCCATGGAAAAATTGGGTGACTGGCATAATGTGAACTCTATTTTAAGAAAAGAAAATATCAAACGTTTGAGTTCTGTCAAATGGTGAACACCAAGAGAAAGACCAGAAGGATAGTTATCCTTAACTGGTCCTCCAGTTTCATGCTGTCTATCTTCCTCTTCTGCTCATTGCTTTTCACTTTTAGTTTTAAGCATTGCTCAGCCAAAGATGCTATAACCATTAACAACTTCTTGCAAGATGGGGAAGGGGATACTCTAATTTCAAAAGGAGGAAAATTTGAGCTGGGATTTTTCACTCCTAATGGCAGCTCTAGTGGGAGAAGATATGTGGGAATATGGTACTACAAGGTGACTCCTTTAATAGTTGTGTGGGTTGCTAACCGAGACAACCCACTTCTAGATTCTTGGGGTGCTTTTGGCATTGGAGAAGATGGGAATCTAAAGATTTTGGACAGAAGGGGGAAAGCCTACTGGGGCACAAAACTTGAAGGATCATCTTCACAACACAGAACAGTGAAGATAATGGACAGTGGGAACCTTATTGTTAGTGATGAAGTTGAAGGCCAAGGGGATCATCTGGTGAAGATTCTGTGGCAGAGTTTTGCTAATCCTACAGACACATTCCTTCCTGGAATGAAAATGGAAGGCAATTTAGCACTGACATCATGGAGAAGTTATGAAGACCCTGCACCAGGGAACTTCACTTTTGTGCACTGTCAAGGGGAGAACCAGTTCGTGATATGGAAGAGGTCCATCAAGTATTGGAAAAGCAGTGTTACAAGTAGGTTTTCAGGAAGTGATGAGATGTCTCCAGCAATATCTTACTTGCTGTCAAATTTCACCCTGAGAGTATCCCCAAACGACACTGTTCCCTTTCTGACTCCAGCACTATATCGTGACACAAGGTTGGTCATGACTCACTGGGGTCAACTTAAGTACATGAAGATGGATTCAGAGAAAGTGTGGTTGTTGGTTTGGGTGGAGCCAAGAGATAGATGCAGTGTGTTCAATGCCTGTGGAAACTTTGGAAGCTGTAATAGCAAGTATGATTCCATGTGCAAGTGTTTGCCTGGGTACAAGCCTAATTCTATTGAGAGTTGGAATGCTGGAGACTTTTCAGGTGGATGCAGCAGAAAAACAAATGTCTGCAGTGGTGATGCTAAGAAAGCTACATTTTTGAGTTTGAAAATGATGAAAGTAGGGAACCCGGATGCTCAATTTAATGCCAAGAATGAAGAGGAATGCGAATCAGAGTGCCTCAATAATTGCCAGTGCTATGCATATTCGTATGAAAGCACTGAAAAGGATACTGTTTGCTGGATTTGGTATGAGGACTTGAACAATCTTGAAGAACAGTACGAGAATGGGTGTGACCTGCATGTTCGCATGGCATTTTCTGATATTGGTATTCCTTTTCATGACCATCTTAAATCCATGCAATCTCTTCACTGAAGTGTATATATGTATATAAATATAATAAAATCACCACCTATATACCCATAAATTTTTTACATGAATCTAACCTTACAAATTCTGTTCCAATCACCCTTAATATCCATATGTTTTTTAAATAACCAATAGCACTCAAATGCATTGGTTATAAACCTGATTTTGAAGCACTCGCACAAGGTAAAATCTATGCAATGGACTTTGTAATTAAGTTCAATTTGTTACATGTAAAACAAGAAGTAGTGCTTAGTAAGTAAATCAAAGATATATTACAAAACAGTTTGGGATTAGGCAACTAAATATGTGAATACACTCATCAAATATTGTGTTACAAATTATTGTTTATGAAGTGGCAGAGATTGTTCTTCTGCAGAATCCACTGGGAACAGCTGTGGAACTTGTGGTACAAATTTCATTCCATATCCCTTAAGCACAGGACCAAGTTGTGGTGACCCCATGTACTTCAGTTTTCAATGCAACAACTCTTCTGGTGAGCTTGATTTTAAAACTCCTGGGGGAACCTATGAAGTGATTAGCATAAACCCAGACACACGAAAGTTCTTGATCCACAGAAAAGATGTACTTAACTGTGATCAGGGTTCAAGGGATAAGTTTCTGTCTCTCAACCAGTCATTTCCATTTCACCTTACTGGCTATTGTCATGCTGATCCAAGCATTTTTAGTTCTAATGCTTCCATGAAACAAGGAGTAGAAATAGAATTCAGTTGGGAGCCCCCAATTGAGCCTATGTGCTCTTCGTTATTGGACTGCAAGGAATGGCCAAATTCAACTTGCAACACTACCAGAGATGGCAAGAAGAGATGTCTTTGCAACACAAACTTTATTTGGGATGGATTGAAATTAAACTGCACTCAAGGTAATCTACATATCTTCATTCCCTCTTCATGTTCATAGATATGCTTGTTTTGTAGTGTGTAATATTTATCCCTCTACATATCATGCATACTTATTATACAGAACAACTAATACCTTTGTTTTGCTTTCTAAAACTACCTATACCTTTGTTTCAACCGAGCATTACCTGCAACTTTTTCAACTATAAATTCATTATTGATCAACACTTTCATGAAATGTTGTGTGAGCTTTGTTTATGCATAAATGTCATTTTTTTATGCAGAAGGCAATAATATCTATCAATCAGAAAGGACACTGTCCTTACCAAAGATCATTGTAATTACTTTTACAACTGCGATTGGTTTAATTCTTCTGTCAACTACTGTTACATGTGTTTACTTGAGGAAAAGAAGACAGAGCAAATCACAAGGTAACTTAATTTTTTGCGCTTATTCATGAAAAAAAAAAATCCCAATATAAGGTGATACTTCATCAGCAGTAGCCTGCAACTCAGACTCAGTTAATCTGTTTGACTTCAGATAGCAGGGGATATGTTCAGAAAAACTCAGGGATTAACTTGTATGACAGTGACAGATATGTCAGAGAATTGATTGAATCTGGTAGGTTCAAAGAAGATGATGCACAGGCCATAGATATTCCATTTTTCCATTTAGAAAGCATACTAGGGGCCACTAACAATTTTGCAAATGCCAACAAGCTTGGACAAGGAGGGTTTGGTCCTGTCTACAAGGTAATCAAGAACTTCTTGACATTTACCATTTTCTTTTCCAATATCATGATGATAGTAGGAATGGTTAACTTTTTTGTATACTGTCAGGGAAAATTTCCTGGAGGACAAGAAATAGCAGTGAAGAGACTCTCAAGTTGTTCTGGACAAGGTTCGGAAGAATTTAAAAACGAAGTTGTGTTGATTGCAAAGCTTCAACACAGAAACCTGGTGAGACTTCTGGGGTACTGTGTGGAAGGAGATGAAAAGATGCTGGTATATGAATATATGCCAAATAGAAGCTTGGATGCTTTCATTTTTGGTAAGACTCTTTTTTTGCATTTGAAGTACACTTTATTAGGTCAAAATTATATCTTGAAGAAGACTAATAATACCATATTTCATGCCCCTAATGCACTACAAGACGAGAAGCTGTGTGTTCTATTAGACTGGGATGTGCGCTTCAAGATTATTTTGGGAATTGCTCGAGGGCTCCTTTACTTGCATGAAGATTCTAGGTTGAGGATTATTCATAGGGACTTGAAAACAAGTAACATTCTTCTAGATGAAGAGAAGAATCCTAAAATCTCAGACTTTGGCTTGGCCAGAATATTTGGAGGAAAAGAGACAGTAGCTAACACAGAAAGAGTGGTTGGAACATAGTAAGTAGCTAAAAACTCAGTAAGTTTCATGTCACAGCATGATTCAGTGTTTTTAAGCATAAGAACAATATTATTACTATTTGGTAAATGTGATATCTTTTACTCACATTTCAAAAACAGTAATCTATTTCTGGTCCTTGTATTGGATAGATATGGTTCTTGGTTATCGGATAGATATTTCAATAGCACAGATCAGAAACAAAACTACACCATATTTCATAAATACAAGAATCAGAAACATATTTTTCTGACACTCTACCAAATGATTTCCACCCAGATTCTTATTTGGTCTACATTTCACAAATTTTGTAATGCAGTGGATATATGTCTCCAGAGTATGCTCTTGATGGACATTTTTCAGTCAAATCTGACGTCTTTAGCTTTGGTGTGGTGGTACTTGAGATTATCAGTGGGAAAAGGAACACAGGATTTTATCAAGCAGAACATAAACTGAGTCTTCTGGGATATGTAAGTAATGTGAATGTGTGTTTCTGGTATATGCAATAAACAAACACTATATGTTCCAGCACATAGCTGTTAGCTACTGATACATTCCACTCTTTGATTCATTTTCAGGCATGGCTTTTGTGGAAAGAAGGAAGGGAACTGGAATTCATGGATCAAACACTAAGTGAAACATGCAATGCAGATGAATGTTTGAAATGTGTGAATGTGGGGCTTTTGTGCTTACAAGAAGATCCAAATGAACGTCCTACAATGTCAAATGTGGTGTTCATGCTTGGTAGTGAATCTAACACTCTTCCAAGTCCTAAGGAACCAGCCTTTGTTATCAGAAGATGCCCTTCAAGTAGAGCATCTACTTCGAGTAAACTTGAAACGTTTTCACGTAATGAATTGACGGTCACTATAGAACATGGGAGGTAGAAAATTATCCTTGGCCAAAATATCTAGAACATGTAATTTCTCAGTTATTGCTTGCCACTTTCTCATGATCCATTCCTCCTCTAAGTGGGGTTACTTGAAATGGTCAATTAGGAAACTTCTCATGAATTTCATATTTGGATGGATTGTGTGGAATTGAAAAAAGGGCCTAAACAAGTTTGTTTCTTTTGCATTCATTGCTTAGTACCAGAAAGAAAGCTCGAAGACAAACAAGACTAGGTTAATGGTCAACCCCTTTTTGAGATGGGGCAACTATTCAACAAAGGGCAACTATTCCACCAAGTTCATGGGATACTGAAATAAAAATAAAACTAAAGATGAACAATTTTGTTGTCATTGTAGTCTAGTTATGATCATTTTTATATTGTATATAAAAAGTTGTCTTTTTTTTTTCTTTTATATTATTTGGAGTTGTTGATGGAAAAAAATGTCACTTGCAATAATTAAAAACAAGGGTTGTGTCTGTTCGTTAGTATTTAGTCAAAAAATATATTTTACTATTTGAGAAAATACTCTCAGACAAGTCATTCTACTGCAAATTAAAAAGAAGAATTTTACGTTATTTTAAAAAATAAATTGGGAAAAGCACTTTGTATTAATGCATTAATCTCATTCTTGATATTAAAATATTTAACATAATATTTAATATTTTAATCTTTCAAATATATTCTCCTAATGATTTTATTTCTTATTTATTTGTAATATGCATTGCTTATATTATAATGCAACTTTATTATATTTGAGCAAAGTCTAATATTCATCTTTTTTTTTATCGAAAAAATTATTTGAGAATTATGTTATTTTTATTGATGAGTTTTCTCTTAGACAATTCTTTTATCAGAATACACCATAGCACATATGCAATGTGAAAATATTTGTTGCAAAGATAAAGCTGTAAACTTCATAGTAAAATTAGTTTGTGAATATTTTAAGCATGAATGTGTGCAGGAAATTTGTTGATGCCCCTCCTTTTGTTCATGGGGACATTTGTAAAATTATTTTTTATCTTCCTCTTAAATCTTAATGTATTATTCTAGTCTTTTGAAAAATTAGAAAGGGCCGAATTCGCAAATAGAAAAGATCTTCACAAAATATCTCTTAATTATATTAGATGTATCAATTAACTTTACTTAATTGTATCAGTTACTAACTTTATACAAAATATATACATAGAATGTGTTTCAAATTTATAAAAAATAATAACGATAAGAAAGTAATAAGTAAATCACATTTTAGAATATTTTTAAAAATAGACATTTCATAAAATTTTATCTATATGAATAAACTATAAAATAATTTAAATTAATATAAACTTTTGTAAACACGATCTTGGTAAAAAGTAAATTTTCATCTAATATGAAGTTTTAAGTAATTTTTTTTAATTGAAAGTTATTATTGATAGAATAATTATGGTATGCTGTAAGATGCAATTTGATGAATTCTTAAATAAATAAGACTACTAGGATGGTGATTGATCCATGCGTGCATTCAAGAAAAAAAAACAGGCATGCTTGTTTTATTGAAAGAATATTCTAAAAAGTATTTAAAAATAAAAAGAATTTTTATACATAATAACATGATTTAAACCTTATTAAGATTTGATACAAATCGATTTCCATATTGCAAGTTTCATAAAAGATAAATTTATTTATCGTAGTTCAAATTAGTATGGGAGATAGATATGGATGAACGATTTTAATATTAATTAATTATTTTTTTAAAAAATAAAAAATATGATAAAGAAAAAGTGTATCATCAAATATTTAATATATTTTTATTTTTTAATGTAAATATTTATAAATAAATTATAATCGTATATATCTTTTATTTTGTAAAACTCAAAATATTTATTAAGATTACAAATATTAATAAAATAAAACTGATAAAATTAAAATATAGTTTTAAACAATTATATAAAAAAAAAACGAGTATCTAAGTTATAAAATATTTAAATGTCCTTCTATTTTTTTTCTCTAAATTCTAACTAAATATTTTTTTTATACACTAATAAAAATCATAATACACTACTTGAACGAAATTTAGAGATGACAAATAAATTTATCCTGGTACGTATTGTCTGAACTCATTCCCGTTTTGACGAAAAATTTCCATATTGACTAGGTATGGGTATGGAGAATCATGACTTTTTCAATTGGGTATGAGAATGTATATATCCCGCCATATCTCTGTTACCGTTTAAATTATTAAAATATTCATAATTAATTAAGTAACGTGTATATATATATATATATTCTAATTATTTGGTTTGTCATTAAATTCATTCGCATCTCCAATATATTTTTCATTTTATCATAAACTTTAAGTAATTATGTTAAAATGATGTACGTCAATTAAATTTTTTTTATATCTCACATTTGAATATTTTTATTTATTGTATATTTTCATACATGAGAATGTTTAATACTCTCAATTTAAGTGTTTAATAACATAAACCTCTCATTTACTAGGTAATATAAAAAAAATTACTTATTATTATTACTTTTTGTTTTATTTGAAGAACTTTTTTGTTTCGTTAAATCATTTTTTGTTATTTCTCAACAATTGAGTATATATGTTGATATTTGAAAAGTTTTCTTAGATCTTCAATATATTTTTCATCTTATCATACCTTTAATTATATATTTATTTTTCTTTGTGCGATTTCTTTCAATATTCTCTCAAATTGTTTATAAGACACACATTAATTTTTTAATATTTTTATTTGTTGTTTATTTTCATCATGTAGAATAATATTTCGATATATTTTATCTAATTATTTTATATTCTCTAACTCATTATCAATCATAATGTAATTTTTTCACTATAATTGTATAAATAAATTTTATTTATTACAATATAAAAATTTAATGTAATTTCCATGAATATTTTTTATCACCATCCAACATATATTGGAGTTCAAAAGATACAAAATCTATATTTAACTTTTATTATTTGTTCTTTGTGTCATTTTGATCAAGTGATGTATTATAAATTTTATTAGTGTATAAAAAATAGATTCTTTTGAATTTAAAAAATTGAAGTAAACAAACATTTAAAATATATTTTAATTTGAATATTTGTTTTCCTTTTATACCTTTTTAAAAACATTTTTAAATTTTATTAACTAGGTTTCATTCATGTTTGCAAATTTAATAAATGTTTTGTTTATCATGAAACTTTATTTGGTATTCTAATATAAAATGTAAACAATTATAATTTATTTCAAAGTATTTTATATTGAAGAAACAACCATCTTCCTAATATTTAATATTAGATAATATTATGGTTCCTTTACCGTAATTTTTTTTCTATTTTATAAAAATTAATTAAAATTAATATTGAAGTAGTAATAAAACGGGTACGGGTATGAGTACGAGATTATACTTGTTACTCGGTGGGGATGGGGATGGGTTGAGACAAAAGTTTGATACCCATTGGTAGGGATGTCAAAAAAATTCGTACCCGCGGATATCCGCGGATAAAACCCGCAACGCGTAGAAAACGAATATTAAAAATGGATACCCGCTACCCGCAGGTACGGGTATTTTTGATACCCACATGTTAACGGCGCGGGTACTGATATCATAGTATCCGTACCCGTGGATACCCGTACCCGCTAAACTTTAATTCACAAAAATATCCTCCTATATATATATATATATATATATATATATATATTAGTAAAAAACATTATAAGTCTTCATTCAGTAATGGTGGTCGGATTCTTACTCCACATCGGAGTTGCTTCTAGATACTGGGGAGGCATTGATGTGTTTCCAAGACTAGTTATGGACCAACATGGAAGGTAATGAAATTAACATTTTTATTTAGATATTTTAATTAAGTGATTGTTATAAATTTTTAATGAACTTCTTACGTTTTCAGGCTCTTCTAGATTAAATTTGGACAACATGAAACTTTATACAATGTTGCAAGATGTGGACATGGATGAAGTTAGTAATTTTTTTAATATTTCATTCAAAAATAAATTACAATATAAATTGTTAGCGATTTTTTATTTGTTTGTTTTTCAGGAATCAACCAAAGAAAGTGGGTTTGTTGATCTGAGCACTAGTTATGATTAAATATTTGTTTTTTTCAATATTTTTGTAAATACCTGCGGATACCCGTGGATACCCGCGAATATGAAAAAATAGGCGGGTACTCGCATGACGAATACTCGACGGATATGGGTACGGGTACGGGGCGAATATTTATCCAGCGGGTAGGGTACGAGGGAGTTACTATTCGTACCCTACCCACCCCGTTGACATCCCTACAACGGCGGACCTACTCGATGTTAGGGGGGAGCCACGACTCCCCAAAAAGTTTTGAAATTTATTTTTTTTATATATTTTTTTTTATTTTTTAAAATTATATTTATATATTATTATTTATATTAAGTTTATATTATGAAAAATTATAATAAAAGATAAAATAAAAAGTTTAATGGAGATATTGATTTATAAAAGAGATTAGAATTTCTTTTTCTATCTATAAGAACTTTCTATAATGTAAATTATCATAAAAATGTGTGAAAAGAAATAAATACAAAGAAATAGATTAGAAAATAGAGATTGGGGAACACATTGATTGAGATTGAAGTATAAATTCTCCGATGATTTCTCACATATCAAGGTTAGTATCTTATTATAATTTATATATGTTAAATTTACAATTCTTTTTAGGATGTTTCTCCCAAATTAAGTTTATTCCAAATGAGTATAAACCCTAATTTTGATTTTAGAGATTGTTTTATGAAATTTGTATGAACCTTAATTATAATTTTTCCCAAATTATTATAACCCTTAATTATGAAATTTAGGGATTTTATGTTTTCTACTGCCTATGATAAATTTTTTTAAAATTTTGAATTTATATAGTGTTGCTTATTTAATTAAAGTTATATGAATTTTGTTATGTTTTGCATTGTGATAATTGTGATTTGTGAATACAAATTTTCTTTTTCTAAATAGGTGAGAGGTGATAAATTTAGATTAGAAAGACTATGATAAAGAGTAAAAGAATTGGTTTTTTTTGGAAAGAGGAAGGTTTGTGATAAAAATGAAAAAAAAAAAGCATCTACATTAACTAAACTTAAGAAATTTCATGAGAACCAATAATTCAAGATAATGAAAAACAAATCTCTAAATTTCCTAGGGTTACATATAATGAATTTAACAATTCATTAGAACTCCAGGAAAAACGTCCTCAAATTTGACAATGCCCACCAAATCAAATTGATGAGGTACGAAGGGCTTATCAAAATGGTATTCATGGTTTATATCACAATATAATAGCATGATATAATAACGAATGATAGTCATATTTTTTTTGAATTCTACTATTATGTGTGCTTGTTTTAAGCGGAAGAAATGAAAAAAAATGAAAAAAAAATTCTAAACTAAAAAAAATTATATGTAACAAATTTAATTTGGCGCCCCTAAATTTTTTGTCCAAGTTTCGCCACTGCATCCCTACCCATTGGATTTTTTGGTATGGAAATGAAGATGAATTTTTTCTACAGAAACGAGGATGAGTATGAGATAGCGAAACTCGTCACCGCCCCGTTGTCATCCCTAACGAAATCGCATATAAAATAGATATTAAACTAATAATAATTGAACTTTAGCATAATTTTTTCATCTTTTGAACTTCAATCAATATTAAATGGTGATAAACAAGATTTAGACAAAAACATTAAGTTATTGCATTATAGTAAATAAGATGTCTTTATGTAATTGTGATGATAAAGTAACACTCATGAAATGAGTTAGAAATTAAAAACAATTATATAAAAAATTAACAAAATAGCATTTTATATGATAAAAACACTTTAAACCAATTTAGTCAATTATCTTTAAAATGCATGAATTTAGTCTTTTAAACCTAATTTTTTTAAGTTTATTTGACATTTCAAACACGTTTCTTCGCTAACATTGAAACGAACATGTGTTAGAAGGTGTAAATAAACTAAAAACTACAATGAAATGTGTTTGAAATGTCAAATAAACTTATAAGATTTTGTTAAAAGGACTAAATTCACGTATTTTCAGAGTTGAAAGATTAAATTTGTTTAAGTTTTCCAAGAGGACTAATTCTAATCTTCACTAAAAATTGAAGGACTAAAAATATATTTAACCCATAAAATTATTAAAAACGAGTAAAATTAATTAAATGTATATCATAAAAACAATTTGATATACCATTTAATCAAATCACACAAACATATACATAATTAAGGATGTTATAAGATGAAAATTATCTTAAAATTCTAAGAATGTTTTTAAAATATTAATTTAGTCAAATTATTAAGAGATAATGAAATTGTTTTAGTAAAATAAAAATTTTCGTATGAAACAAAAATTAAGGATAAAAGAAAATAAAAAATAATAATATATTATATTAAATACAAAATGAAAAGGTCTATCAATTAAACATTTAAAATTGAAAGTTAATTAATTTTTTTGGAAAAAAATATTAAAAAAGAATATAAATATACACATGTGAGAATATAAAACTATTTGATTGATTGTAATTAATAATACACTATTTAAAAATTAGATAAATATTATAATAAAAAAATTATATCGAAGATGTGAGTGCCTTTCATAAATATAAAACAAACAAAATAATTAAAAAAATATAAAAACAGTGTTGTGTAGCAAAAAAAAAAAGGAAGAAGAAAGGTTATAGAAGTATAAAAATGATAAAAAAATAAATAAGATTGATTAACAATAATTCTCTATTTATTTATACGGTTCCGTTATTTATTGCGACATATAAAAATAAAAAGTAAAACAAATGAAATATCAAACATTAAATAATTTATTTTTCACGACAAAGTGAAACTATTTACGAAGAGAATATGAGATGAATCAATTACACAGAAAATTTAACCGTCTATGACAGTAATATATGTTTAAATATTTTAAATGTGATAACTTTTTGCTATTTATATTATTGATATAATCATATTAAAATAAGTAGATGAAGTGAATTAATTTACTATTTTATTAGAATAGGTTTATATTATATAAATAAATAATTAAAATAATAAATAAAATAGATATTTAAATATTTTATTAATCAGTATGTTTTATACTATAATAAGATAAAAAAGTAAAATAAAAATATTAAAAGAATAAATTAAATAAAATTAATATTCAAATGATTTTATCAACAAAGATAATTTGATCAATTCATTAAATATATTTTTGAAAATTTATTATAACAATCAAATCACCGAAATTTTTTTATAATTTTTATTATTTCTCTACGCTTTCTACAATATTTTTCTTCAATTTAAAACTTTTCAAACTTTCTTCCACTTGTACTCTTCATTTCTCTTCCTTTTTTTACTCTTAAATTCACTCTGTTACCTAAACACACCGTAAAAATTAATTTAAAAAACTCTAAAACAAGTATTGTAAATAAAAATTTAATTAAAAGTAAGCCAATTTATAAATAATTAGAAGTTGGTTAAAGTTAAATAATATTAGAAGGTTGCGAAGTAGAAGTAAATTGGAAGTGAGAAGTTTAGAGTTAGAAAGAAGGTTCCAATTTTGAAAGCATCAGTTTATTTGTTGGTTTGTTGAAAAAGCAGTGTTGGGAAACTTAACGGTGCTTTCCAAATTCCAGTTATAGAATCCACCGACCCTGTCCTCAGGAACCAACCAAACACCACAATTTCTCGACACTTGCATAAACTTGTGACCATAGCCTCTGTATTTTGACCCAAACTTCTTTCTTTAGGTTTAGCCCTCTCTTATGCCTTTTGTTTTCACCACAATCTCACAATCTCAACGTCAACTCTGCAACAAATGCTAAACTACAACTTCCTCAAATTCTTCACGTTAATTCCTGCGTTATTTCCCTCTCCAGCTATTAAATTCCCCAACTAACCAATTCCTCTTCAAAACCACCAATTTTCTTTTATTCTTATTCTAAATAAATTATTCATGTAGAAATTGGAATGTAAGTGAGGCGCCCCTTACTTTTCGGATAAATATTTGTCTTGTATTCATATTTATTTTTATCGGATATTTGTTATGTAAATATCCGTATAATTATTTAATATTTACAGATATTTGCAAGTATTTAAAAAAATTAAAATAAATATTTAACAACATATTTTAATCATAAATTCAAATAAAGTACAAAAAAATAATTCTTTTAAACGAATTGATAAAAAAATAACTTCATATTCTTTTTTATATTTTATTTATTTAAATTAGAATATAGCGGGTACGAGTATTCATGAATACGGATACTATGATACTTCTATCCGTCCTATTAACATGCAAACATTAAAAATATCTGTATCCGTTATCCAGAGGTATCTATTTATAATATTCATTTTGTGTGAGAAATTTTATCTGCAAATACTAGGTACGGATTGATTTTACATCCATAAATAATATATTATATTTTTCTACCGATCCTCCTCGTACCTTACAAATACAATACTCTGTACAAAATGATGCAGTTATTATCTTACAAATATAAAAAAAAAGAAGTTCAATGGTTAATTCATCTGATAATTGAAAATTAGAAAATTATATTATTTTTTTCTGAATATGCATCTAACCCCGATATCTCTTTTTTGTTTACAGAATTAACAAAAGTGAGATAAAATAAATTCAAATTCTTCTCACTCCAAATGAACAAATATTTCTATATATTTTTCAGTATAAAATCTTCTATATGATAAACTAACAAAAAAAATTGTTATCGAATGAGATTGATGCGATAAAAAAAATAAACTATTTCTTCTTTTTTCTTTTTTTTATGGCGGCCTTTTATTCAAGTTTTATTTTTATTTTTGTCAATTTTGAAAAATTCAAAAAAAGTTAAAATAGTCATTTCTTTGAAAATGTAAAACATTTCTCCAATGCAATTCTCGTTAAGATGTGACTCCCGTTTAAACGAAATGAAAATTCACTTCAGAATAATTCTGAGGATTCTAAAATAACTGAAAAATCTAAAATAACTTTGAGACTGAGAGTAATTTGATTTTAGCAATTTCAGCGGCATATTTGGTAGTGAAAATCTATCTTATAATAATCAAGTGTATAAAATAGTGATTTTTAAAAATTAAAATTCAACCTATATAGAGTAAAATTATAAAAAATATTAAATATTTTGACAGAAAACAAAAATCTTCACATAATACATCAAGTGATAAAATATTTAAGATTAAACATTTTTATCAAAACGAGAAAACAAAGATATTTCAAATATTCAATTTCACATGTTGTATTTGACGGAGAAAAGATTGATACTTTATTATATAAAGGAAAAATTATTACAAAAAAGAAAAAAAAAACTTGACACTTTATCATATAAAAAAAATGCAGTAGATTCTCTACGTAAAAAGATGTCAAGACGAGAGAGTATTGATGAAAAAAAAGGTAAGAAATTTATAAAAAATGATAAAATTTAATATTTTTATTAAGTTGATGTAACCAAATCTTGAACCTCAAATGTAATAAAGAGGGATTAGAAATTAAAAAATCCAATGGCATTAAATGTGAAAGGTTATATTATTAAGAGAGGAGTTAGAAAAGAAGATAAGGTAAGAAAAGTGAAATGACGGAAATAGCCAAAATTAAGGTTCTAGGAAACAGGGAAGGAAGCGCGGTTCCTTGAGCAGAATCAAAGCCGATGAACGAATAATTCTCTGTTCCTAGGCTGTCATCCAAACAGGGATCATTGCTTAAATCTCTTCCTCTTCTTCCTTCAACCCATCTTTTTCACTTTTTTTTTTTCTCATTCCCCTGTCTCAATACACACATATATAAATAACCCATTATTCTCTTCAACAATTCACATCACATTCTTCCACTTCAACTCAATTCAACCCATTATTCTCTTCTTCTTTACAATGGCTGGAATCGGCTTCGAGGATCTGCTTCCTGTGATGGCCACCAAGCTTGGTGGGGAGGGCCTTATGAAGGAGCTCTGCAACGGGTTTGAGCTTCTGGTGGACAAAGAAAAAGGGGTGATCACGTTGGAGAGTTTGAGGGAAAAAGCTGCACTTTTGGGGTTGCAGGACTTGAAGGAAGATGAACTTGTGAGCATGATGAGGGAAGGGGATCTTGATGGAGATGGGGCACTCACTCAGATGGAGTTTTGCGTTTTGATGTTCAGGTTGAGCCCTGAGTTGATGGAGGAATCCTGGTTTTGGCTTGAAGACGCTCTCCAACATGAACAACTCAACCAAACCACCAATAACAACTCTTCCATTTAGTTCTTACTTACTTCATTAGGAACAATAATTCATCACAGGGGCTTCCTCTGTTCTTATTGCTGTTAATTCTGACTTTTCTCTTCTCGAGGGCTTATATTCAAAATAATACACAATTTTTTCATACCCTGTTTTCTTTCTGTCTTCTTTTACGTTACAGAGTGGTTGTGGTTTTTGCTGATTCGTGGTGGCGTTAGTGAACTCATATTTTCTAAATATGAAGAGTGTTCAATGTTTTGCAATCGAACTGTTTGTGTAAATTCGTTACTGTGAATTACCATATTGGGTGATTAAACTGGAAAATTGAGGCGAGTCAGAATCACCAACTAGTGAATCAGATAACTTTTGTTTTGTTTAAAAACTAAATCTAGATCAAATCGTCTATGATCAATAGCCAGTGACGTATTTACAATTTTTTAGTTAATTATGGTTTGGAGGAAAATGTGTTTTTTTTTCTCCGTGGTTAATGGAAATTTGAATTTTGAATTCATCAGATTTTCTTATACTAACTTGTCTTCTGTTAGACCCAGTTGATTTGTTTCTCAACATATCAATTATTTATCTACTAAAGGTGTAGAGAATTCCTTTTTAAGTTAATTAATGTGTTAACCTAATGACAGCAGTTGAAAAAGATGAATTTGTTGACATAATTACATGAAGGTTGGAAAGTTAGACAAGACCATCTCTGCGACAATCTTTTAAAGCAAACCCTGATTTTGAGTTATTATAATACTGTAGTCACGGGAAAGATGTAAATGGTGGAATAATTCACGAGTCTGCGGTTTCAAGTGCATGGAACTTTCGTAGAATCCTGTCTCAAATTCATTACTTACACAAGTTGCACACACGTAGCCGTTGGAACATGTCAATTTGCATACAATTTCTGATTCTTTAACTTCACTTCAGATTCCCATCTTCATATCCAATTCCTACCAATTTTTATTTTGTTCTGTGTTTTGTACCAACCAGATCTGTCACAAATATAAAACATTCAAAGTGGTCGGCGTTATTGGAACAATTTCAAACAAGAAAAGTGTTTTGCTCGTTCATGTTCTAATGTAATATCCAACTATGTTATGTATTTAAGAAACGAACATGATTAACGAATCTCACATTTGTGGTTGTTCTCTTAAGCAAGAAGAAACTTTCGTACACTGTTATCTATATTTTTTTTTGGGGGTGTTTCAGTGTTTGTTGATAAGACAAATTCAGCTCATTTGTCCCATTTTTTATTGCATCAGGAAACTCGTTTCTTTAACTATTAATACAAGGACAACTCACAAGATCGCTAAGGAAGATATGAAGAAACTCCAAAATGCAAAAAAAAAAAACAAAAAAAAAAGTATAGTTAGATTCTTAATATTATATTATTATGTTGAATTATCTTTATGTTGTTCGAGTCATGTTGAAGGTATTATGGTTACCTTGCCTAACGATGCACTAACTTGCTAACAACGTAAGCTGCATCTTTTTTGGGAAGAGAATATCGATTCATTATGAAGAAGAGTGTTTGTAAGATGCTTTAATGAAATTAATAGGATTTTTTTTATCGTAAATTACATTTAAATGCATTATTTGAAAACTCGATTTGGGTGTTTGGATAATAATTTTAATGCTAAATTCACTTTTGATTCATTAATGAAGCACCCTAGTAGTTCTAATTAAAGACCTAGTTTATAAAGTAACCAGAAAAATGATACCAAAAAGATATTTAGTAATTTGATTTTTAAATTGAGAAAACAAGAAATTTCAAATAATTTTCTACCAATAAAAATGAAGAAAAAAAAACTAATAATCTGTTTAAATTGGTTTTCTTAATGCACAGACCGAAAGATTGAGTTTAACAAAATTTAAAAGTGAGTTCTTATCTTGAATTCAGACAAAGTTTTCTTTCATACGAGCATGGCCTTTTTTTTCTTCGTGACACCAAATTATTCTAAATTAACTTGAAAACTTGTCAATGACCAGCTGTTATAATAGATTTAAAAAGTGTATTTTTCATATCTCTTTGTATTATAAACGAGACTAACTTTAGTTTTTTTTTTTTTTTTTTAAGTG
>Ga0214544_1007067_pt1 | contig 20082 bp, 11 predicted proteins | sample CNSS3metaG_FD_160074 | JGI IMG/M metagenome (GOLD analysis project Ga0214544, IMG submission 160074) | Root nodule microbial communities from cowpea collected in UCLA plant growth center, Los Angeles, California, USA - CNSS3 | ecosystem: Host-associated > Plants > Roots > Nodule | place: USA... | reverse complement strand
TATATATATTTTATATATATATATTATTATATATATATATATATAATATATATATATATTATATATATATTATATATATATATATATATAAACAAAAATAATTATTTTTAGTGGGGTTTTAATTTCAACCAATAACTTTACTTGGATTTGTAATTTTCTTAAAAAAATTAATGTAGCTAACAAATTATCGGGAGTTTTTAACAATTTCTGAAAAAGCACAGCTTACCTAAGATTTTAAAATCTTGCTATTGACTATTGCTTGAGATTTTTCTATATTAACATGTCGTATTAAGAAGAAATTTATGTTAACTAATGTTTGAATTTTTATATTATAGTTCTTTTAACGATTCAAAATTCCTTCTTTGACTTTTATGACATACATAGATTTTTTTTGTTGGAAACTAATTTCTCTTGTGTATTATTATCATAAGAAGTTTTGTCTTAAGTATATATTATTCTTTTTAAACTTGAATTAAGTTTATTTTTGTTTCTTCAAACTTTATATTTAAAAAGGGTCATTTGAATTCATTAGTGTAAATTTCTTATATGTAAACTTTGTAAAAACTAAGTACTTTGATAGAAAAGAAAAATATGTTTAGATATTGGATTACAAATGTAGAATTTAATTTATGTTATCATATATATAATGACTTCTAACAGTTAATTATAAAAGAAAAATCTAATGGAATTGTGACACTCCAAGAAAATAACAGATACTACTATCTTAGGTCATTATGTGATTGAGTATAGAACAGACTTGACCATAGAAATTAGATTTAAACATGCACAAATATAAAATCATAGTATTAGTCATAGTCTTACATAATTAAGTTCCTACAAAGCCTTATATAAAACATCTCCATCTTTTACAAAAACAACCATCAGGAGCCAAAGTAAAAAATAAATTCTATATTATGTACACTGATCAAACCAAAGAAACAAACTCCACCAGAAGAGCATGCACTCTTACTAGCTATCACTACTACCTACTGAAACATCTCCTAGTCACGCCAAAATGACGATCATTGCAAATGAAAAGAAAACACATAACCACAAGTAAACCAGGGTAAGTTAATGCTAACATGAACATACATAGACAATTTATCACTTAATATCTCAACCAATTTGAAACATAGCATTTAATGATCTAGTTGTGAAGTGTTATAAAACTCTAGAAGTCATGCACCTATCATCAAATGAAATTGAAATCCTTAAAATCTCAAGTGTTATAAACTAGTAATAAAATCGGGTTTCCCCAAATCTCAAGTGTTACAAACCAATAATAGAACATGATTTCCCCTTCCTCGTGACAGAGCAAATTCTCTACAAAATGGAGTCCATGATCCCAAGACCAACTAGGAATCTCCTTCACTCTTCACCACATAGACTTTGTCCTTTACATAAGTTTGTGAGTCTAATAGAATATAAGGATGTCTTCATAAAGGACGTACCTAATTAATGCATAACACTAACTAACATACCATACCATTCCTCCTTAGGAAAGATATGGTAATGCAATTAAAACATACATACAAAACAATATGTCGTATCCCTTTGTATTAAATTACCTCCTTGAAACGTTTCATAATTTTGATACTCTTCAATCATTTCCTCCTCATCCATATTTTTCATAACACATCCCTTCAATATATAAATAAATTTATTTCATCACATTGGCATGGCTTATTTTGTATATCACACTCATGTATCATTCCCAAAATACATCCTTTTATATCAAGATCAACCAAAGACCACAACAATACAAAAAAAACCCTACTAACTCATCAAATAAAAATACTCTTCATAAAAGAGAAACCTAAAATATAATGAAATCATGAGAAATTAACTAGTCTAACTATAGATATGAGTGTGTTCAATAGTCCAAAATTGGCACCCAATGCCTCAAGTCAGTGGTCATTGTCTTAGTGGCGCTTGACAGCATGACAATTGCACCTAACAGTGTATCAGTATCCAAAACTTCTCTTTTGAGCTTTGGACCGAGTAATTTAACACTCTTGAGTTAAGACTGCCATTAGGATTGGAGAGTAATATAGAGTGACTAAAATAACATTGAATCACATGCCTCATATCCAAGTTAAGACCTAAAATACCTAAACAAGAACAAAACAAGAACTTATTCTATTTAACTTTCAGAATAATGGATTTTGTATAACTTCTTCCTAGGAGCAACTCCATGATCTGTGATATTCAATCAGATAAAGCCTGGTGTTAGAAACTAAAAGAGAAGGCTGAGAGAACCTAGAGGAATAATTTTTGAAAGATAATAATTTTTCTAAAAATAAATTTTCCTTATTAAAAACCTTATATAACTTAATCTTTTATTATTAAAATATTGCAATGTTATATTTTTATAAAAACCATCACTACTCTAAAGTTATTTCTTATGTTCTCACATGGATAAAAAAGATAATACTCGAAATTAGAGTTATTAAAAAGATTCACTTTTAAATAAGAGAACTAAAAACAAACTTATTTTGATGAAAAAAAAACATATCTAAACTGATACTTTTATTTTATAAATAAATTATTTTTAATTTAAACTAATGACATAATTTAACATTAAAAATATCACATTCAAATTTTAATTTATTTATACGTAAAATAAAAGTAAATGAAATAATAATTGAAATGGTAAATTATTGAAATACCAAAAGCCATATATGTTCTAAATTTAATGACTTTAAATAATTCAAAAATTAACATTAAATTAAATCTAATTCATTCATGTTTATCATTCAACATGTGTTATATATTTTCTTATTTTTATTTTACGACATATATAACTTGCAACTATTTACACTAAATTATAAATGATATTTGTTCATTTGATTTTATGCTCAATACATTCAAAATTATAATAAAATTTATATTGTTTCATACTTATAATAATAATAATAATAATAATAATAATAATAATAATTTACTGTCTAAATATTTCATTTTTTAGCTTTATATCACTACAAGAATTTTCATAATTACAAACGAATTTTTACTAAAGAAAATAAATCTATTGGTAAAACCAAATTTATCAAAAAAATTTATTAATGGATTTTAGAATTTAATTTACCATCAGATATTTCTGTTGGTAATGAATCCACCAGTAAAATCTATCAACAAGATTTGTTAATAAATTATATTTTGTATTACCAACGAATATTTTCGTCAATAACGTATTTGATGGTCAATTTTGTCAATAAAATTTGTAGGTAAATTATAATTATAATTACTGACGAAAATATTGGTAAATTGAGTGACAAATTTCTTTACAAGTCTGATGAAATTATTTATATATTAAGGAGATATGAGTGTGAAAAGGAAGAGAAAAAGAAAAATAGAAGAGTAAGAGGAGGAAAAGGAAAATGAGGTGGAGGAAGAGGAGTACGATGAAGCCAGTGGCAAGAACGACGATGGTGATGGGTAGGTGTGGCGACAGTTGCTATTGAAGTTAGAGGAGGAGGAGGAGGAGGAAAAGTAGGGAAGGAGGAGGAAGAGGAGGAGTGAAGGAAGATGAGTCGAATGTGATGGTGGTGGACATGAGTGTGGTGACAACAACAGTAGAGGTGCAACAAAGAGGAGAGGTAGAAGACGAAGAAGAAAATGAGGAAAAATAAGAGGAGAGAAGGAGGAAGAAGACTCAATCACGATTTTTACCAGGTGATTTTACCGATGAAAAAATTTGTTGGTAAATTTTATTAACAACCACTTCATCAACCAATTTTTGACCATTGATAAACTAAAATTATGGATGAATTTGTGTTATTTTTATTATTATTGACATATTGTGTTTTTATGTAATACATAATATTGTTTGTAATGTATTACTTATTACTATATTTATTTATTTATTTTCTTATAGCCATTAATAACGAAGTAGTTTAATTAATAAGAAAAGCTTTATATAATTGAAAACTTATGTTTAAAACAATATCTGTATATAAATAGGATTATCTCTTTTATGTCTATATCTCATCTTTCTTTCATTCATTTCATTTTTTTTTAATAAATATATATTATTTTTTTGTGTTTTTTTTCGTAAAAAAATGAAAACATGAATGACTCACCTTTATGTTCAAAGGTGACAAAGTAAAATATTTGGCTGAGGCTAGATTTTTATAAAAAAACAAAAAAGCGGAAGAATCTCAGTTATCGATCTCACCAATAAAAATAACAGTTAAGAATACTTTATATTAATTGTCCTTTATCAGTGATGTTACCTCTCTTGTGTAATCATTCTAAACCTATGACTTTAATCAATTTCAATACCTTTTCACTTGCATTGTCGTCATTTAAACATTCAAATATTTTGTGTATGTAACAACGATCACAAAAGTTTTTGTTTGAAAATTGAGGAAAAGAAAATTCAACGTTTTGTTGGGAGGTCAGATCATATATATAAACTGTATTCTGTTGGCAAAATTTTTTTGGAAGTAACATCACAAATTACAAAAGATCAAAATCTTACATATTTATATTTGTATACAACTATGTGCACTTTATGACTGTGAAAATAATGCTAATTTAGAATTTTGTGTATATCAAAACAACACGATCATCCTTTAAATTATTATGTTACTATATGTATAAAGGTAAAGTTACATGAAAAATAAATCATAATAAAATATAATTTTTAATATTTTTTCACACACACATTTATTTATATATATATATATATATATATATATATATTAAATTCTAATAATTTATTTTTTAATAGAATTAATATATTACATAACTTTAAAAAAAAACTATATCAATTTAAAACTATTTATCATTAAATATGAATTTAATTTTTAAAAAATTATATAAGGACTTTTAAGAGATAGACGACATTCACACAAATAACAAAATATTTGAAGTAAATCATCTTAATGACATAAAAAAATGAATAGAAGAATAATTCAAGAATATAAGAACAAAATAAAAAATAAAATGATGAAAAATGTTCTTACCGGAAAGATGTGATTCTTCTTCAATAAAATGAGTAGTATTTTTGTGAACTCGAGTCTCTATATTTGATTATTGATCGTTAAGTTGTATTTATTTTATCCTCATAGATGAGACTAATGTTTAAATATAAAGTTCATTAAAATAACATTCTTAAAGTCGATTATTACATATGCAATATTTTTAACTTTAAAACTCAGAGCTATATCACCACAAATTTGTCTTTAAAAGGTGTATCGAAGGGTTACGGGAGAAAAAAATAATTAAATTGTTTTTGACCTCGACTTCCAAGTCATGTAAAATTATTGAGCATACAAAACAAGTTTCCTAATCAAGGTCTAAGGGGGAAATGATTGGTCTTTGGAACTACTTTTTCATTCTCCTCGAGAGGATAATATAATGATGATTCATCTTTGAAATCACTTTTCTATCTCCACATATTGATATCTCATGACAAGTACGAACTAAATTCGTGCATTCACTTTTACATTCATACATTCTACAATTTTTCTAGCTCATACTAACTTTGAGTATTAGAGAATCTTTCGTAGATGAATTTCTCCTTAGTCTTCATCAACAAATCGATGATCAATTCTCAGATGTACAAACTCAACTTTATAGGAATACCACTTTTTTCACCACTGAAAAACCATACTTTTCTAGTAAGAACATAAAGACTTGTTAGAATGAAAGAAGAGCCTTGATAGAATATGAATGAATTTTCATCTTCTTGATAAACTTAATGAGAAATCACTACTTGCCTTGTGGAGCCTATATATAACCAATGAGTTTATGAGCTCTTTTCTGAATGGTTACCTTGCTGGAGTTGAGTCCTTTTTTGATCGAAAATTACTTCCTCCCTTGAGCTTCAAACCTCTTTTCTTCTTGCATCACTCATTTGTTTCATCTTAGGCCTTTTTTTTTTCTTATAGCACTCATTGGCTTCATCTTACTCTTCCAAATGACAACTATATATATATATATATATATATATATATATATATATATATATATATATATATGGGTTTGGAAAATACTCATCTAAAACTATTTACAAATTTTACCAAGTACATATTTCTTACAATTATCTACTAATTCCAAAAAAAATAACATTAAATATAAAGATGATTTTTTAGTAAAAATAATTCATCATATCATGCTTTTGCCAACTCTTTTAGTAATAGTAAGTTTTTATTCATTTTGTTCTTTAACATTCATATGCTCCTCATATATTACTTAATAGTAAGATAAATATAATTCATTGTAAACAAAATATATCAAAGAGAATAACTTCATTGAGAATTTATTATTGAGTACTTTATTTTTATTAATAAAAAAATTGCAAAATATAATTTTTTTGAACAAAATAATTACAACATTAGTGTTGTGATTATTTCTTCTTTAGAATTTAATAATTATTTAATAGATATTTTCCAAAAACTAGATTTTAAATAGTAAAAGTAAAGAGAAAAATCTAAATAAAAAAGAAAAAAAAAACACTTTTTTCAATGTAAAGGTTTACCGTCAACAAGATTGCGCCTCATTGATCATTTAGAACATCTTAAAATTTATTAAAAGGTTATAAACACAAGGGAAGCAAACCAAACTTCAAAAACGATACCTACATAAATCGTAAATCTTACATGTTTATAAAACCAACAAAAAGGCAAATACCGAATCTATCAAAACTATCTATATACACCTATTTCTTTCTCGAAAATATATGAATAAATTTTATCCAAGGAGCAATATCATATTTATTAAATGCTTGCAAAAATAGTATAAATCATATTCTAACCAAAATTTATTCAATCCTTTTATATTTTTTTACTCAGTAGCTAAAATAATAGTCATGCAGAAGAAAAAGCAGATGATATTCCATATATGTTTAAAATGCTCCAACAAAGTCCCCTCTAGAACCACGAAAAGTATCCTCATGGTAAAAGAAAACTCGAGTAATAGAAAACTAAAATAAAACAGTAGAAAATCATCATATTTTTACGTTTCAAAAACAAAGAGATATTAATTTTAAAAATCGTTTTTTTATCGACAGGTTTTATATTCCAAAAGAAATCTAAAACATAAAATAAGATTATTTTACAATAATTTTAAAAAAATATATATATATATATATATATATATATATATATATATATATACGTAGAACAATATATAATACTCTACAATAATACCAATCAATAAAAATGCTGTAAAACAGTTTATTAGTTCTTATAACTACCTTAAACGCCAACTTTAATATGATGTTTAGTCGAATCGAGAATGTATTACGTACACTCTTGTATATCCTGATGTTTTTTTGTCAGGAACAAGAGAGAGATATTTCTTTTCTTCACTGGCATTATCACGTGGTTTCAGCGTGATTAAAAATGAGCAACGCTACGTTGTCACGTGATTTCAATGTGATTAATATAAAGCAGTAGTACTGTGTCACGTGGTGTTGTCTGATTGAAGTGAACAACATATGCTACTTCTCGCGTGGACATGTCTCCATCAAAATTGGGAAAAGCTAGTTCTTTGTTCACAAAACAAAAACTGTCATTTCATGCAGTCATCTCATACTCTTTATTTATTTATTCAATAGATTTGTATGATATTGTTCTGAGTTTATAAATATTATTTATTACCATAGTAGTTTATCTTAGACGAAAAAGGTTGTGTTTTCTGCGGCGGGAGTTCCTGTCGGCAAGGTCCATTTTCAACTTGGTTTCATGATCAATAAATTAGTGAGTAGAGAGGAAGGTGTTATGTCACGTCTTATGTCTCAGTGTTCCATTTAATTCAAGTGTGCTTGAGTACTAATGTTTCATAATATGGGTTTCATCCGGCTACTCAAAAAAATAATTATATGTTTTACTTCAAAAATATATATCAAATAAACTAAATAAATTCTGATAACATTTAGACTACTACTAGAATTATACACATGTATTGGATTTTTTTCTGAACGATGTGTATTTTGGATAAAGTTGCATGACAATGTCTTGCATATTTATAAGAATTTTTTTAAAAAATTTATTACATAATTTTCATTCAAGATTGTCTATATTTAGTTATATTTATTTTATATATATATATATATATATATATATATATATATATATATATATATATATATATATATATGGGTATGAGTATTATGTTTTTATAAGATGATATGCGGCTTGTTGAACCGACATAATATATATATATTTTTTATTTTTCTAATAAGTGTATAAATAAACTCATGTAATATATATTGTAAAATTTATCTAATCTAATTAATGAATAAATAAATTTGTCTAATGTGTATTAATATATTTGTCTAATTTATGTATGAAAAGACTTGTCTAAATGTATATTATTGGAGTCGTCTAATTAATATATGAAGGATTTGTTTGCTAGACTCATTTAATTAATGTGTCGACAAACTCATTTAATATATTCTTTTTTCTTTACTCATCTAATCAATTTATTTCTAGACTCGTCTAATAATTTTTGTTATACACGTCTAATTAATGTATGAAATGATTTGTCTAATATTTCTTGTTATACTCATCTAGTTAGTATATGGATAGTCTTGTCTAATGAGTATTGTTAGACTCATGCATTTTTTTGCTATATTTGTCTAATTAGTTAATGGAAAGACTCGTCTTAGCCGTATTATTATACTCATTTAATCAATACGTCGATAAACTCGTCTAATATGTATTATTAATCTTGTCTAATTAATTTATGAACACAATGGTATAACATGTGTTGCTAGACTCGTCTAATCAATGATTTAGACTTGTGTAATGTGTATTGCAAGACCTATCTAATTAATAAGTGGACAAATTTGTCTAATGTGTATTAATAAGCTCATATAATTCGTGTATGAACAAACTTGTCTATTAATGTATGAACATAGTCATCTAATCAATGCAGGTTTAGACTCGCTTAATGTATATTGCAAGACTAGTCAAATCAATGAATTGACTAATTCGTCTAATTAATGAATGAACAATTTCGTCTAATGTGTATTAATAGATTCGTGTAGTTTGTGTATGGATATACTTGTGCAATGTATATTTTTAGACTTATCTTAACAGTGTATGGACAAACTCGTATAATGGATATTTCTATACTTATATAATCAATATGTGGAATGATTCGTCTAATATTTTTTGCTATACTCTTGTAGTGGTCCTATGGATAGGCTCCTTTAATGTGTATTGTTAAACTTGTTTAATCAGTGCATCGATAAACTTGTTTAATATTTGTTGTTATACTTATCTAATTAGTGTAGTCTTAGTTCTCTAATTAAGGTATTGAATGACTTATCTAATGTTTAATGTTTTTTATTATACTCATTTAATTAGTGTATGGACAAACTTGTCTATTGTGTATTGCTAGATTCCTCTAATTTTTTTTGTTATATTCGTCAAATCATTATATGAACATATTTAATGTGTATATTTAGACTCATCTAATATTTTTTGCCATATTTATCGAATGTGTGTGACTAACTGCGTCTAATATATATTTATAGACTTATCTAGCTAGAATTTCTTTCATTGACCCTACCCATGTAGAAATTCTTTCACATATATTTATTAATAAATAAGTAAATAGAGAATAGTTTTTTTTTGTAATAAATGAGTAAATAGTTTTTTTAAATAAAATAGATAAATGAAATATTGATTAACATATGAATGAAAAATAATTACTAAATACTTTTAGAATATTAAATTTTGAAAAATATTTTAAAAAAAATTTATGGTTTTTAATTGTCAAAATATGATATATTTTGTAGCGATTTTTAGCCGTCAAAATACGATATATTTTATGAACGTTTTTAATTGTCAAAATACGTTATATTTTGTGACGGTTTTTAACCGTCAAAATATGATATATTTTGTAGCGGGGTTTGATCGTCAAAATATGATATATTTTGTGGCGATTTTTAACCATCAAAATATAATAAAATATCATAAATTAAAAGTAAATTTTGTAGCAGTCTTTAACTGCTAGAAATTTCTTTTTTCTTTTTTGACAGAAATACCAGCGGTTAAATATTTTTTTTGTCAAAAACTGTTTTTGACATGCGTAATTCTAATGGTTTTTTAAACCGTCAAAAATTTCATTTGTGGCAATTTTTAACCTCTAAAACTTGTAATTTTAGTTGTCACAGTTCACTTTTTTTGTAGTGTAGTGACAATATAAAAACATTAGTCATGTATTTTAAAATAATTAGTTTGTTAGTTTTTAACTTTTATTTGATCTTACTAAAATCTTAAGCTCTACATTTTCAATTTGAAAATAGTAAAAAGTGAATTCAAAGAATATAAAAACAAATTTATAATATTATATAACTATATATTTTAAATATTTGAAATGAATTATTAAGTACAATTTTTTTATTTATTTTTTTACAACTATAATTATTTAAAATCTTATACCAATATCTATGTACATATGATTAATACTACTTTTTTTATTAAAATACCAATTTCATTTTTTAATACTAAAAATATGAAAAATATTAAACAATAAGAATATTTTTATTATAATTTAATATAAAAAAGATAAATGTAATTTTTTGTTGACAATTTTTTATAAGACAACATTATTGCATGACAATTTTTTTATGTGACAATGTAAAGAATTGTATAACAATAAATATATGTAATTTTTTAAATAATATTATGGTAAGAAATAAAAGTAAAATATATTTTTTAAATTTAATTTTATTAAATGATCAAGAAATTATAAATAATAAAAAAATAAAATTTAAAATGAAAAAAATAGTATAGAAAAATAACTAATATTTTAAATATAAGTTATTTTTTTAATACTTTTTGTTATACTTGTCCAATGTCTTTTATTAGATTCGTTTAAGTTATACGTATAATACATATTTTTAGATTCATACGATAATAATATAAAGACATTAATATTATATTTTAAGATAATTAGTTTGTTAACTTTTTTATTTTATTTTGGTCGTGTGAAAACCAAAAGCTTTAACAATTTGAAATTGAAAAATAGTAAAAAAAAAGTCAAATATAAATCAAAATTTATAATTTTAAGAAATGTGATTGTTTTATTATAAATATATATTTTAAATTTTTGAAAAATGAGTTATTCAGTATAATATTTTAATTTATTTTATTATAAATATAATTATTTAAAATCTTATAATAACAGTTTAATTTTACATAATTAAAATATGAAGAATATTTATATAATAGTTTAATATAAAAATGATAAATATAATTTTTTATTGACAATTTGTTTTAGATAAAATTATATGACAATATTTTTATATTTAAGTATAAATAATTTGCATTATTAATAAATATATATTATAGTTTTTAAATAATATTATTTTAATAAATAAAAATAAAATGTATTTTTGTAAATTTAACTTTACAAAATTACCAAAAAGTTAGAAATAATAAAACCATTACCAAAAAGTTAGAAATAATAAAACCATAAAATAGAAAATGACAAAAAAAGTAGTATCATATATAGAATCACAACCAAAATCATCCCTTTTTAGGTTCATAATCTTTATTAGAAATAGATATACAAATGATGTGATCAATACCAGGAATAAAACCTAAGAAATTGGGAATTGTCGAACATTAGTCTCACCAACTTTAGAGCGAAGTTAACAGTATATATATATATATATATATATATATATATATATATATATATATATATATATATATATATATATATTTTTTTTTATAAAAATAAAATTTATATATATATATATATATATATATATAGATATATATATATATATATATATATATACTTAAATAATTTTTTTAATGAAAATAATAATTTTATCAATATACCTTTTAAATAATTATTTCATTAAATTTAATCATTTTTAATTATAAAACTAACTACAAAATAAATAAAATTATTTACAATAATTAAACAAATTATTTATATCTAATTTATAATTATAATAATAAATAATAATAGTAATTTTATTATTTTTATTTATAAAATAAATAAAGGCAAGTATGCATATATGCATATGTTTTCAATATTATTTAATAATGTTAATGAGAAATAACCTATTTAAAAATGGGAGATCTTTAAAAAATATCAAAGTATATTTCAAACTAATTATACCGGTTGATCTTATGAAGAAAACACCTTAAATAAATAAGTATAAAATATCATCTATCATAAAAAATATAAATATATCATGGAATGGTTATGGTAATATATTGAGTGCTTTTAGTGAAATCATTCAAAGTGTATGAATGCATGTAATTCATCTTTTTTATTTTTTTTTTAAGATCGTCTATAAGTATATAATAGTTCTGAAGATTAATTTTCCTTCTTACTCTTTGGGGCCATTGTTTGGAAAACAAGTGAGACCAACAAACCACTAGACCTGGTCTCTTTGTGTTAAATGCACATGTTTTGCGTCACATGTTAAAATGGATCCCTTAAATAAACAACTTTTATAGCAATTGTAGGTGAAAAAGATATAAAATATTATTTATCTAATGTTAATGTTGACAGATTTGAACCACAATGAATTTAATTGTAATAATAATATAAAACATCTTGTATATACAACTATAAAAAAATATGATATATACAAAAACTAAAATAAAAAATATAATAATACTATTTATAGCATATTTTAATTCTGTATGAAAGTTAAAAAGTATATTTTCTGATGAACAAGATATATTAGTGATTATTATATGTCCTGGTCAGTTACTTTCCGACCAGATCTTCATTGTTTCTTGTTAACATATCACGATCATATGTTTTATATCATAATGATGGATTGGCAGTCTTTCTAAATTCTTGGAAATTGTATATTCATTAAATGATGTTTAATAGCATGGGACGGTTTTGGATATACTGTAAGTTTAGTTAAGTTTTAAGTGTGGATAAATTTGGATATTTTTAATTAAACATCTATTAATTTCGTTGGGAATTATTGGATACTAAAAGTTTTTATATTTTTCAATCGAGTCTTAATCATTTAATTTTTAGTTAATTGGATAATGTAATATCTTGTTTTTCATCTTGCTTGTTTTTATAGTGCTTTTACTACAAGTGTGTTAGATAACAAGCACAATCTTATTAATAATGGTGACAATGACAATATAATTATTGATGTGAAGATCATTAGGGAGTATGATATTAAGGGGTATGATGACCTCAATATCCAACATATTTTTAATGAGAGGGATATAAATTATTCATTAACCATAATAATTTTTTTAATATTAAACCACAAAATCCCATATCTCTTAATGGAGACCATTGAACAAGAAGACAAGACTTTTTTTTAAAAAACAAAAAAATATAGGAAGAATGAGATTATATATTATTGAGTGTGTATAAAATGTTACAAGAGGTGTGTTATATATATGCACAAAGCTAACCCTAAGAGCCAAATGTAAATGGACCTAAAACATGGGCTTATGCTAACATCTCCCTCAAATTCACAATGCTACGGCTAAATGCATTGAGAGTTTGTCAAATAAAAAACGAAAGTGTAAAACGAAGTGCGACTTAGTAAATATATCTGCAATCTGTAGAGTCGAAGGAACAAATGGTAAAAATATAGTGCCAAGTTGAAGATGATAACGAGTAAAATGACATTTTATTTCAATATGCTTGGTTCGCTCATAAAAAAACAAAGTTGCAAGCAATATGAATAACACTTTTATTGTCACAATGTAGAGGCGTGGGATAATTCAAATTGACACCCATATCTGCAAGTAACCAACGCAACCAAATAACCTCACAGGTAGTCAAAGTCATGGCGCGATACTCAACTTCTATGGACGATCGAGATGTAACATCTTGTTTCTCACTCTTCCATGATATAAGTGAATCACCAAGAAAAATACACCACCCAATAGTGGATTTCTGATCATTAGGATCACCATTCCAATCTGCATCACAATAGGCACAAGTCTAAAGACGATGTAGAAGAAAGCAAAAGAGACTGAAACTGAGTGCCCCAAAGATACTTCAGAATATGAAGAACAACACCCCAATGAACTGTTGTGGGAGCTGAAACAAACTGACTAATAACATGAACATCATGTGCAATGTTTGGACGAGTCATAGTAAGATAAACCAACCTCCCAACAATAGTTCGATATAAAGTAGAATCAATCAAATGAACACCATCTGATGGAGAATATTTTACACTTGTTTCAAAAGGAGTATCAACAATCTTGTTGTTAGTAAGCCAAGCATGCTCAAATAAGTCAGTAATATACTTAGACCGAGACAGAATATAACCTTTGGGAGAAGAAGCAACCTTAGTACCCAAAAAGTAACGCAACACACCCAAATCTTTCTAGCAAAACGATGGGATAATGCAGTTTGTAAATATACAATTCCATCAAAATCATCACCAGTAATAATCATATCAACAACATATAAGGATAGTAAAATACGTCTTGCATTGGTTTTCTTGACAAATAATGCAGAATCATAATTATTAGGAAGAAAACCAAGAAAGACAATTATTGTAGAAAACTTTTGAAACCAAGCATGATGTGCTTGTTCAAGACCATAGAGGGCTTTTTAAAGTTTGCAAACTTCACCAGATTTGTGAGAGACACCTGGTGGTTGAATCATGTAGACTTCCTCATGCAAATCCCCATTCAAAAAGGCATTCTTCACATGCATTTGAAAAATCTTCCATTGAAAAATAGAAGCGTCAACAATCAAAGTATGAACAATAGTCATCTTTACCACATGAGCAAATGTCTCTTCATAATCCATGCCATACTCTTGGGTATATCCTTTAGCAATAAGTCTAGCTTTATACCTTTCAACTGAACCATCTGATTTTTTCTTGATTTTATATACCCAACGATTTAGAGTAGTAAGTTCCTCAGTAATAATATTCTATTAAAGTAGATCACAAACAACCTCTCTATAGGAGGAAGGTTCATGAAGGCGATGAATAGAGACAATAAAAGCAACAAATGAACCAAAATAAGAGGAATAAAGAAAATTTGGTAGTTGAGTAGACTTACGATTATGACTGGGTCGAACAAATGGTAGAGGAACCACAACCTTAAGAGATGATTAAGCAAGTGTAGTAGGGGAATCAATTGATATAGCCTCTAGTGGGGTGTTTGTAATTGGTGCTAAGATAGGTTCTAGAGTTAGTACGAGAGTAGGTGTAATGTCATCAACATCATAAGGATCAATTTTGATGACACCAAATGTAGTAAAATAATGGGAGTTAGTTGGAATAGAAAAGAATGGAATATGTTCTAAAAACACAACATGACGTGAGACATACATTTTTTTACTAACTAGATCAAAGCAATGATATCCCTTTTGACCAAGACCATATCCCAAAAAGACACACAAAGCTGACTTAGGTGATAATTTAGTACGCTCAACATGTGGTTTCAAAACAAAACATGTACATCTAAAAACACGCAAAGTAAAGTAATTAGGTGCATGACCATACAATTTTTCAAAAGGAGCCAAACTAGAATTATATGAAGTCGAAATTTGATTCACAAAATGAGTTGGTTTAAGAATAACTTTCCCCCATAAGACACTTGGAACATCGATAGATAACAAGAAGGATCTTGCAATCTCAACTAGATGATGATGTTTTCTTTTGGTAAAGCCCTTTTGTTGAGGAGTGTTAGTGCAAGAGGTATGATGTATAGTTCCATTAGAGGTAAGTAAAGTGGTCAAATCATTAGAAGTGTATTCACCCCCAAGTCACAACGTAAGATTTTTATGGTAGCAGAGTATTAGGTCTTTACAAGAGCATTACAATTTTTGAAAATTGTGAGAAAATCAAACTAATGTTTCATAAGATAGATCCAAGTGAAACGAGTAAAATCATCAATGAAAGAGACATAATATCTAGAACCTCCTTTAGTGGATACGAGAGTAGATCCCATACATCAAAATGCACAAGATCAAAAAGAAAAGAAGAAAAAAATGCTTTTATTAAAAGATAAAGCAAAAAATTTTGCCAGTTTACAATCACTACAATCAGAAATATCATGATTGTACAAAGTACCCAAGACTCTTGTAGACGCTAAAAAAATAAACAAGATTCAGAAACATGACCCTGAATGAGAATGCCACAAATAAAAAGGTGAAGAAGAAGACAAATGAAACGAAGATAAATCTATACTAGAGGCTACAAATATTGATTCCTTGAACTAATTCAAGACATAGAGTCTACCCTGCCTACGACCTATCTTAATCACCTTCTGATATATGCGGTCCTGTACAAAACATTCAAATGGAGAGAAAAACACATCATATCCAAAATCACAATTTTTTCTAACAGAAGCAAGATTCATAGCAAGACCGAGCATGTAGTAAACATCAGACAAAGACAAAGATGGTGTGGCAATGGTACCAATACCAAATAATGGAACTTAATCACCATTAGCAGTTGTAATTGACATGGATGAGTTAGGTGATAACGAAACAAAATAAGGCAAATGATGTGACATATGATTAATGGCACCTGAGTCAATGATCCATTTGTCAAGGGATATATTTGTTGATGATGTACCTTGAGATTGCAAGGCTATGTTGGCTTGTGGTTGGGAAGCAAGTTTAATTTCCTCTGCTAATAATATGTAATCTCATACCTCATTTGCAATATCATATTTGTCAATTGAGAGCCAATTGAGTGTGTGACAAAATTATTGACCTAAGTGATAATCTTAAAGTTGTCAACTTTCCGTACCTCTAAAATAGTAGCATAATCATCGACTTTGGTGTCAATCGGTTTTGTCTTAGCACTTGAAATATAATCCAACATGGACTTTTCACGAAGAAAGTTTTTCATAACATAACTCCAATGGGAATAATTTTTACCATCCAATTGCACAATAATAGACTAAAGAGAATCATTTTTACAAGTCACCATAACAAATTGAATACAAAATAGAAATGCAAACCACACAGCAGAAGCAACAAATAAAACAAAATACAAACCCAATATTAGATGATTGCAAATACCTTAAAATGACATTTAGAACATGGTACAAAACCTCCAAAAATTCCTCAGAGCAGAAAACAAAATTGCGATTAGGTGAATCTTGAAAAAGTGCAAAAGAGGCTTAGGGCTTAGGGTTTAGAGCTCAAGAAAGAAAAACTATTGCAAAAATTCCTTCTAAATCATCAAATTTGCGAATGAGGCTTATGGCTTAGGAAAAAGGAACTACTGTAAGAATCCCTTCTCAATCATAAAATTTGTGAAAGAGACTTAGGGTTTATGACTTAGAAAAAAGGAACTATAGTAAGAATCCCTTCTCAATCATGGATCGTTTGGAGCTCTTGATACCTGGTAGAAAACAAAAAAATATAGGAATAAAGATATTATATGTTATTGAGTGTGTATAAAATGTTACAAGAGATGTGTTATATATACACATAAAACTAACCCTAAGAGCCAAATGTAAATGTGCCAAAAACATGGACCTATGCTAACAAAGACAATATAGAGTTCACGTCATCTAGGTTAGAAAAAAATGAACGACATAGAATTGAAAATATAAAAGTTTTGAGTACGACCAAGAAAATTGAATAGCAACTTAATTGAACATACAAGAATTTATCAAGGATTGAAAAATTTTATTAAGCCAAATATATATATATATATATATATTTAGATAAGAAATTAAAATTTTAAAATTTGAGAAAAATAATAAATTGCTTAAAATTAGAGAAATTAGCTCAAAATTGCTTAAACATGAACAAATTGAAATTTGTTATATTCTTACATTATTGTAAGTTGTCTTTGTATTCTCCCCTCAACATAATGTGGTTAGAATGTTATTATTTTGACTAAGATTCACTAAAAAAATATTGCAAATTAGTTACGGGAAATTTTGTAGTTACTTTGCAGTTATTCCTTCACTAACAAGTTTTGCGACAAATTAACTATCGAATTGTTAAAGAATATTTCATAGCTAAATTCAGGTAGCTAATTAAGAAATTTATAATCTCTCTCTATTTAGTAGCAAATTTAATCATCAATTCATCGTCATTCTCTCGCTAATTAAAGTGAGAAAGTTTTATATTCTCTATTACAACATTGCTTTCGCTAATTGCTAGCTAATTTGTCATAATGTTTTGTCACGAATATGAAGCTAATCCCTTGCAATGATTGACAATGATATTATTCTATTTTAGTTTACATACATTATAATAATATAAAATGTGTTTCCAATTTTATTATCAATTGTGCAAAAGTATGAATGGCATTTTTTCAAGTGTTGTCCAATATAATGAATATCAAATGAGTTTTCAATAATAATTATTATCAATTGTGAAAAATATAAATATCATTTTCAAATGAGTTTTCAATATATTTCCTCTGACACATATCCTATACTTCATGGTAGATTTGTTAGCTCCATAGTCCTTAGTATGAAATCTATATCCACTCACTATTAGGTCATTATAAATCACAATTTTAATTCAATGGTATCTTATACAGATAAGATATATAATTTTATCACTTAATATAATGAATATCAAATTATATATTATAAATTTTTATGGGAAACAACTCCATTTGTGCTTCAACCACCTACTAAAATATTTATCTCAAGACATTAATATTTCATCCTCGTAGACATTAAAATTTGTTTCCTTTAATGAATCCACAAATTACCTCATAAAGACAACAATTAATTTTACAACTAAGTTAATTATAACTTGTATAAATTCAAATTACAAAGAAAGAAAACCTACTAGAGATGTGATTCTACTTCTTTTCAAATTAAAATGACGTGTAAGCAAACATGAAGTTCTCCTTCTTAATAATCTACTATAGGCTTCACTAATGGGACAAAATGGGTGAATAAAAATAAACAACATCTTCATCACCCTTAATAATATTACAATAAACCTTACTAATGCAGGATCATATTTTTTTATCAAAAATTTATAATTTGCTACTTTATAATATTATAACTCATAATCTTATAATTTTAAAATTTTAAAATTTTATAATTTTACAATTTTAAAATTTAAAATTTTATAATTTAAAAAAATTGTAATTTTATAAATTTTTAGTTTGTCAAATATGCTATTTTATAATTTTATAAATTTCTCCATACTTTGTAAAGTATTTTGAATGCTCTTTTTCCTCAGCTCTGTTCTCTTAGCTCTTGTAGTTACATTTACTTTTAGTGATTTAGACTCCTCAAGACTTAAGATCACATCATTATTAGTTGATATATTATCTTTACGTGTATATTTTACCTCAAGAATTTAAAACATCATGAAACTTCTAACGGAGATGAAACAATGCAATATAGATTTGGTGTAATTATATAATTATATTGTGTAAACCTAATCAAATCTCACTACAAAAACAACTTGAAGCCTAATACCCTTTCTGATTTAAATAACAAATAAAATAAAAATGGGGAATAGGTTTCGATACACGAGGTATATTTCCCTTCTGATTTTAAAAATATTGGACGCAATTCTCAAAACATGAAATATGAGCAACAATGTAGAATGATGCAAGCCTGGACGCTTTTGGGAAAGCTAATCATTCCTACCACAATGCAACAATACCTGGACACCAATGATATCAACAACAAAAAAGTCCAAACTTTACCAATAAAGAACACAAGTATGAGCAATAACAAAAACGAAAAAAAGAAGAAGAAAAAATCGAAATAAAACTCACCACTTTGACGTTGATTGGCAACTCGACGGAGAATAGAGACCCCTCACGATGGAACTGATGGGGAAAACAACAACAAACAATATACCAGAGAATGCAACGGATATAATTTCCCCTAACTTGCAAGAATCTATGAGGAGTAATAATCAAAGAGCAGCAATAATAAATCACCAAAAGCACAAATAAAGGCACCAAGAATTTTAACGTGGAAAACCCCTCAAATCAAAGGTAAAAATCACGAGTCGTCCAGACCAAAGAAATAGCTTCACTATGATCAACAAGAGTACAAAAGAGTCTTAATCAATAGCACAAATTAGTGCCAACACCCAACCAAATAACAAAGCAACAAAGCTTTCAAAATAGAGAAGAACAAGAGAGGAAAACCTCTACAAATCACTGCTGCAGTGCGAAATTAATATCTCCCA
>Ga0214544_1007063_pt1 | contig 20089 bp, 7 predicted proteins | sample CNSS3metaG_FD_160074 | JGI IMG/M metagenome (GOLD analysis project Ga0214544, IMG submission 160074) | Root nodule microbial communities from cowpea collected in UCLA plant growth center, Los Angeles, California, USA - CNSS3 | ecosystem: Host-associated > Plants > Roots > Nodule | place: USA... | reverse complement strand
TATTCTATAAATTATATATATATATATATATATATATATATATATATATAAAATCAGGGATTTTTTTTTATGTTTAACCTTTTCAATACCTCATGTGCGATTTTAAGAACATCTCACGTCTATTTTTGACTTGTATAAGAAAAACAAGATAAAATTGATGAATTGCAAGACCAAAAGAATCATATTCTTCACTGTAACATTTATTTTTATATCTATCATAAGTGTTAGTTCTCTCTCCTTTTAAATTTAAAAGGACATAATCATAAAATAAAAAATATAATCAAATAGAGTTTAAATCCGTTAATCAGCTATATTATTTATTTATGATGGATTATTTGTGAGTCCATTTATTTTCTCATGTTTGGACACTTAAAATACTTAGAATAATCAAATTACTCTTTAATCAACGAGAACGTTATTGATTAGTTTTCCAAAAATATTTAAAAAATAAATAAAAAATGATCACATATAAAACCATATCACTTATGCAACCAAATTAAAATGTATTAAAGAAATTCAAGCTTTAAAAGAGATAACATGTTTATATGTATTAAAAGAGATAAACATAAATTTTGGAATACAATCAAAATACAATCTTACCAGCAAAATATGTAATTATATATAATTACATATAGGACCTTCCATATGTACATAAGTTGTATTTGAGTGTAATGCAAAACATTATGTCTAGAGAATTATATATCGGACCTTCCATATGTCTAATGCAAAAAATTATGTTTATCTACATAGGTTGTATATTTGAGTAAGGGTTCACAAATTTATTAATGACTTCTTTTTGCATATGTTTTTGGAAAAAGAAGTATTTTTTGAATTTTAACTGCAACATTTATTAATGATATGACATTTAGTGGTTCACACAAATTAAGTGTCATCAATATTGTGGTAGTATATAAGATGTATTAATTATATTAAATAGGTAAATCCAGGCTATTGCCATTATTTATATAAAACAAACACTATTTATTACAAATTTTAATATATGTGGGTATAGAGTAGGGATGGCAACGGGGCGGGGCAAGGACGAGTTTTGCTATCTCATATTTATTTTCGTAGAAAAAATTTATCCTCATTCTCATCTCCAAACCTAACGGGTATCTAACTTTTTTTTCATCCCATCTCCACCGGGTAACGGATATAATCTTGTACCCATACCTATACCCGTTTTCTTACTACTTCAATATTAATTTTAATTAATTTTTATAAAATAATAAAAAATTATGGTAAAGGAAACATAATATTATCAAATATTGGAGGATGATTGTTTTTTTGATAACAAATACTTTGAAATAAATTATTATTGTTTAAATTTTATATTAGAATACCAAATAAAATTTCATCAAAACAAAAACATTTATATTAAATTTGTAAACTACAAAAACCTAGTTGATAAAATTTAAAAATATTTTAAAAAAATATATAAAAGGAAAACAAATATTCAAATTAAAATATATTTTAAATGTTTGTTTACTTCAATTTTTAAAATTTTAATGAAACTCTTTTTTATACACTAATAAAAGTTATAATACATCACTTGATTAAAATGACGCAAAGAACAAATAATAAACATAATAATAAAATTTTAACATAGATCTTATACCTTTTGAACTTCAATGTATGTTGGATGGTGGTAAAAAAAATTTATGGCAATTACATTAAATTTTTATATTACAGTAAATAAACGTTATTTATACAATTATAGTAAAAAATTACAGTATGAATGATAATGAGTTAGAAAATAAAAATAATTAGATAAAATATATCGAAATAATATTGTACATGATTAAAATAAACAACAAATAAAAATATTAAAAAATTTTTAAATGTGTGTCTTAGAAACAATTTGAGAGACTATTGAAAGAAATCGCACAAAGAAAAAACAAATGTATAAGTACGGTTATGGTAAGATCAAAAATACCTTAGAGATCTAAGAAAACTTTTCAAATATCAACATATATACTCAATGGTTGAGAAATAACGAAAATTGTTTTAGCAAAACAAAAGTTCTTCATATGAAACAAAAATTAATAACAACAAGTAAATAATTTTTTTTATATTACATAGTAAATAAAAAAGTTTATGTTATTAAACACTTAAATTGAGAGTATTAAACATTCTCATGTGAAAGGAAAATATACAATAAATAAATATATTAAAAAATAATAAAAATATTCAAATGTGAAAGATAAATTTATTTTAATTCATATACATCATTTTAACATAATCACATAAAAGTTATGATAAGATGAAAAATATATTGGAGATGCGAATAAGTTTCATGACAAACCAAATAATTAGAAGAAATAAAAAATATATATATATATATATATATATATATATATATATATATATATATATATATATATATATATATGGTTACTTAATTAATTAAGAATATTTTAGTAATTTAAACGGAGACGGAGATATGGCGGGAACGGGTATTGTGACGGGATATGTACATCCTCATACTCATCCCCATACCTAATTGAAAAAGTCGGGAATTCCCCATATCCATATTCGATCAATGCGGGAACATTAAAGTTGATGTGCATCCAGAACTCTTTTGTTTTCTTATGATCTCAATTCCTATAAATATCCTTTAGCTTCTCCAATTCTAAATCAAACTGATTATGAGATTTGGTTTTCATTTGAATATCATGTCTATACTTTTTGTTTTCTCGCTTCTTCTTCTCTTAGAAGTACCCAAGTTGTGCACAGCTGAAGAAAAAGAAGATAAGTGGGATCATTTCATGTTTGTTCAACAATGGCCGAAAGGCTATTGCGATTCCCCACATCCTGGAACACGAAAATGTCGTATAGTACCAGAAAAATTTGTTATTCATGGACTGTGGCCTCAAAAAGAAAATGGTACACATCCTAAATGCAGAACTAAGACTCCCATTTATAGGAGGGTGAGTATATCTTTTTTTGTTATGGTTAATTAGAAGTTAGAACTCTAATGTGTGGTTTAGTTTATACACTGTGTTCCCTGTATCACTAAAAAATAAATTGTGTTTATTTAGGATTTAAAACCCTTGACAAAACAACTTGATGAGGATTGGCCAAATTTAACTGGCATAAATTTTTTGTTTTGGAAAGTGGAGTGGATAAAGCATGGAGGATGTTCAGAGGCAACGATCCCAAAACTGGAATATTTCAACCTGACTTTGCATCTTTATGAGCAAAATAACCTATTGAATATTCTTGAAAAGGAGCAGATAGTCCCAGATGACAAAAAACTTTATAATGTTAGTTCCGTTGTTGCTGCAGTTCACAACCACACTAGCCATGATCCTGCGCTTTTTTGTTATCATGATCCAAAACTAAATGCTACTGCTCTCTATCAAATTAGTATTTGTTTGACGCCCAATGGAACCTCATTCGTAAACTGTCCGAACTCTGATGGTACATGTGGTGACCAGACTTTATTATTACCAAAATGAGTTTATGCACCAATAATATTTAATAAATAAAATACAAGTGTTCATTTTTCTTGTAATTTCTTTCGTATAATGTCATTGTGCATTTAGAGATGTATTTTGAATCCATATATAGCACTGAAGTACAACATGCATTACGATCAGAAATAATAATATTTTTTAATAATAGTAATAGTAAATGAACGATCGATTGAAATTTTTTCTTATGCTTCGATGTTTGTTTGGAAGTGTTGACTTCTTATTTTGACATTCTTCCACATTCTCTCATTATAAAAAGAACTAGTTGGTGGGTTTGTATGATAATGACCCTTTTAAATTTTAATCATTCATTCTAAAATTAATTTCATAAACCATAAAAGATGAATTGCAGTTTTGTTACAAAAAAATATTATGAATCATAAGAGGATATATATCATTTAATTGTGTTTGTAGTTGGTGTGTTTGTGTAATTATATAGTGTTTTTAATCATTTTAAAAGTAATTTCACAAAGGAAATAAAAGATGAATCGTATTTTGTTAACAAAAATAATGAACCATAAGATACCATTTAATTGTGTTTATCCGTTTAACTTCATGTTTTCAACTTAAATATGCTTTTCACTCCTTATAAAAAAATAGTTTTCAAGATTATCTTTCAAATATTATATTTGACTACTTAACATTAGGAGTGTCAAAGTGAGTCAACACGACTGACACTAGTTGGTTCATCATGGATTGAGTTAAAAAATGTCAACTTTATCCGATTTACTTTTTTGTGAGCCAAAAAATTTACAACTCGACCTAACCTACTGCAGGTCGGTGAGTTAGTGGATTGACTTACTTACAAATATTTTTTTATTTTTCAATTTATTTTATATATTTATTGCATTACAATCAAACTTAATTTACTTTTATAATAGTAGAATAAAGTATTCACCTAATTCTCAAAATATTATTATAAAAATAATAGTTAAAGATTAAGATATCAACGTATATAACTTGACAAACAAATTATTAAACATTCAAATAATTCAAATATTATTGAGCAATATTCTAGTATTTAAAAATATAAAATTATGAACCTATATAATTAGAAATAGTAAATAATTATGACAAAAATATTAAAGAAAAAATTGTATAAAAAATGTTAGTGGATTAACTTGATCAACATATCTTCAACCCACTCGAATCCATTTAATCCAAGAGTTAAGTGAGTTGAGTTCAGTTTAATCCACTTTTTAAAAAAAATTAATTTTTCTCTATTCAACTTGGTTAAAACATATGGTGAGCTAAGGTGACTCATGTCTTAAAACACATTTTGACAGGTAAAATAAAGTGGTCAATTGATTAAAACTCTCTCAACAACTGTTAGAAGATGTTCAACTTTGTATTTAAAAAAAAACAATTTTAAATAACTATCACAACAAACAATAATAACCAAATGCAAAAATATAAAGGATAAACAATAACATAGATAAAGGTGAACTGATTAAAACAATTCTTGTAACAGAAATTACTACTTTCAAAAGTATTACTCGTCTAATTTACTATTTTACAAAAATAAATGAAAATATTTTATTTTTTGTTTTAAAATAATTTTAAGTGAATTATATAATATAAATCTTTTAGTTTTCTTATTTCAACATATATGTAAGTATCATTATACGTCTTCTTCGTTTTTTTCTGTCGTCCCGATAAAATTAAAAGAAGCCATATATTGTTGCCCTAAAAAATTAAAAAAAATAGCCAATATTGTTTATAAAAAAACTGGAAAATTAAAGGGTAGATAAAAGATATAGAAAAACTTTGTTATAATTATTATTTTGAATTTTTTTCCGCACTTGTAAAACTAGATTTAACAAGGCTTGAATGAATAGAGATTTAAAATGAACGTGATTACAATAGTTTCTAACCTACTATGGAAAAATAACATATTGAAAATAGAATAAAATAATATCTCTCCATTTTTTCTCCATTTTGTTTTATCTCTATGTATAGTTAATTCTCTTACCTAATTATTTATAATTTATAAAGCAGAAATAATTAATTGAACAATATTTGTATAGAATAATATATATAAAACAAAAATAAATAACATTCAATCTAAAAATAAAAAAATAGCTTAAAAAATAATAAAGTGAAGTAGAAGGAGTATATTAACTAACTTGATCACTGTTTATGCTCTGAAATCCGCACAGAGCTTGTTGTGATTCGCAATATCTACGGTCATAAAGATGTGGAATTATGACTGACGCAAGAATGACTGCAATAATTATTGGTGTTTTTGTGTAATGCAGCGCTCAGCATATTAATTTGGAAATAATAAAAAGCCTTAAATCATCTTTGAAATATTCTTGAAGCTTGTATTAGTTTAATACTGCGTGTAGATAATCCAGTTTCGATGATATTGATCACAGAAATAGTGGGAGAGTTTTAGTTTGTCTTGCTGCATGATGTCACAATGCTGCAACCTTGATGGTTGGTAATAAGTTTATTGAAAAGTGCCAATTAATTTATAGACGGTACATATTTTATTAATTAATTTCTTTCAAAAGGTTAAAATAAGTGTAGCTTTTATATTAATATATTTTATTTCTAAGTATCTCTTTTTAAAAAATGAAAAGGTTAAATGAATTTTATTTTATATTTACATTCTAGTAAGGAAAAATCAACTGTTTCTATAAATTTGTGTTCAAGCATTTACTTAGAGTTTGAAAGATGAATATCACTTATAAAATAGATGAAACCATGTTAAAGTAATTTGATTACAAGAAAATTGTGTATTATCTACCAAAACCATTATCAACAATAATAAAAAAGTTTAGTAATTTAATTTTATCAACAAATTAATGACTGTCAAAAATTTATCAATAAAATAGTCATCGATAAATTTTATTAACAAATACAAATTCATTTATAAAAAATTATTATAATTTATCATATGGTAAATGTCGTCAATTATACAAATTTTAATTTATTTCTAGTATGTATAAAAGACAAATTTTTGTCGACGAATTTGGTGTCAATGAAAATTTTCGTTTGCAAGTTAAATCTAAAATATGATGTTAAAATTCATTAGTAGATTTGCATTTATTAATATATTTATTTCCATCGGTAACAATCTATCCGTAATTACAAAATTTCTTGTAATAAATTAAAGAGCCTAAAATCATTCTAAATTGAGATGAAAAAATATAATTCTCACCTAAATTAACATTCGAAAAAATTGTAAAATGATTTTACTTCTATAACCAACGTTCAATAACGTATTTATTCTCGATGAAGATAAAATATCTAACTTAAGTGTAGATGAATAGTTAGAAAAGTTATAAAAAAAATAGTGACACATTTTTACATTTGACACATTACTTTTTATTTTATCGTTATCAAAAACATATCAAATGAGTGTAAATGTGTTATTGTCCAAGTTATAAATAGGAGGTGGAACTTCTTATTGAAAATGTGTATATACCTATTTACAGTATGTATACATGTTTCTTCTTGAAGAATTACGAAAATCTTGAATTCTTAAAAGTTTTTTCTTTTTTTAATGTTTCCAAATAAGTTTATGCTAAAAATCATTATGAGTTTTAACATGTCAATTATATGAACACCTCCGTAATTCAACAATTATTTGTGACCATGTGAACATTTATTAAAATAAAAAGAGAAAAAATAAATACAAATAATGAAAAAATTCATCAAATTTATGATAAAAAATACACTTCATAAAACATAAACAAATTATATTTATTCTATAAATTATATATAAATAAAATCAGGGATTTGTTTTTTATGTTTAACCTTTTCAATACCTCGTGTGTAACGTCCCATTTAATTTATAAACGCAATTAAAGGAAACGCCACACATAAGATAGTATAATCGCGCAGTCCTGGGGTTCTCAACACAACCCCGACAAAACCCAGGCACACCACGATGCCAAAGGAAAGCTGAAAACGAAAAAAAACATGGAGTGTAGAGTAGAAATACATAAAGAGATACATGGGCCATAGCCCTAAGGAAAACATGAAGAAAACTCCAAGTCCGGATGGCTAAGCGGCAGAATCACCATTCCCTTGTTGACCACGAGGACCTCGCCCATCTGCTCCCATCAACCAAGTTGATGATCATCGCAAGGAAAAACAGCCACATACAATACAACCGTACATCAAAACGGGTAAGCTAGAGCCAAAAACATAATCATCATACAGTCAATTATATTTTCTTCATCTCATACCCACACAACAACCAAACATGTCATGACCCTTCATGCAATACACTACGACTCGACTCGACTCATCCGGATACGTATAACCTGGTCGGATTCAGCGGATGCCCGCACTTGTGGTGGATACCTCTGCTCACCCCCGAGTTGCTCACCCCCGAGCAAAGTGTTGCAAGTGTTACGATGAATCAAATCTCCCTCACCACAAGGTTAGCCCTTTAATGAATTTCAGGCCTCCTGCTACTCTCACCACAGGAGTCAGTCCGCTCTAAGTGAGACTAACTGGCCCCTTAGAGTGTCAGGATGCAGTCCTTACCTTGAATCCTTACCTAGTTATACAGATGGGGCACCACCATGGACACCCACTAACAGGGGCCATAGAATTACGTCCCGACCACTGAAGCGTAATCCCGAAGGTCTCACCTAGAGACCCCAAGGAATTTACACGCTGACACGGAACCACATTCATAACTCAGCAATAAGGGAACATTAAATTATATTTTCATTTCCATACCGACCCCTGAGATAAAGTCCTCATACACAACATATATCGAATCCATACCTCTGATCATTGCCACCCATGAGTCTAGGGCCTCATTTCATATCAATACTATGTTCTTTTAGTTCCACACCACTCATTCATTTCACATGCCAACTTTCATACTAAACTCATCATACACAATTCATGATTCATGCCAAGCACGCACAATACTCCATTATATACATGTTTCTCATCATACAATTTACACCCAAACCAATATCAATCATCCAAGGATAAATGAACACCCAAACAGCGCACTGCCTCGCCCAATCACTCGCTCAGGCTGAGGGATTTCGCTCAGGCGAGACGTGCTCGCTCAGGCGAGCCCCTCCTTCGCCTAGGCGAGGGCTCGATGAAGCACCCAGGGAACATCACGGGATCTCGCTTAGGCGAGACCCCTCTCGCCTGGGCGAGATGCTCGCTCGCTCAAGAAGCCGAGCTGGTCGCCTGGGCGACCTTTCGCGCAAGAGTCCTAGGCGAGCTCCCTGTTCCTCTCGCTTAGGCGAGACTGGCTCGCTTGGGCGAGATTAATAGGTCTCGCCACTGTTCTTCACTGCAACAGCCATGTTTATCGAACCAAACAAGCATACAAAGCATTCTCACACACCAAATCGAAGGATTAAACCATACAAGCAGCAACCAACGCAACACATACCAAAATGACTGGAAACCAAGAACTCTAACTCCTCGTACCTGGAAATGGGTTCGTACAGGACGTTCGACGCGTGACCAAGGAGCACAGCAGCTCTAGAACGCACTAAGGAGCTGAAAACAGAAAGTACACGGAACCAGGGCAGATTAGTACCAAACCCTAACTGCGAAAAATACAAGGGAAAGCAAAAAGGGAAGTCTGATGATCTAGAGGGGTACTTACGTGGAGTAGAAACTGATTCGGAGCTAGCTCGAGAGACTTGGGGAGGAACCCTAGCAGAGCTCTAATGCGGAAGGAGAAGGTGACGGCTGCGGAGTTTCTGCATTAGTGAGAATGAGTGTGGAATTAGGGCAGACCTAGGAACTTTATACGTTGGGCCGGCCTTAGGCCCACTTACAAGGGCAGCCCACCAACTTTATGGCAGAAAAATAAAATGGGACCTTACATCGTGCGATTTTAAGAACATCTCACGTCTATTTTTGGCTTGTATAAGAAAACAAGATAAAATTGATGAAGTGCAAGACTAAAAGAATCTTATTCTTCAACTGTAACATTTATTTTTATATCTATCATAAGTGTTAGTTCTCTCTCCTTTTAAATTTAAAAGGAAATAATCATAAAATAAAAAATTTAATCAAATAGAGTTTAAATCCGTTAATCAGCTATATTTATTTATTTATGATGGATTATTTGTGAGTCCATTTATTTTCTCATGTTTGGACACTTAAAATACTTAGAATAATCAAATTACTCTTTAATCAACGAGAACGTTATTGATTAGTTTTCCAAAAATATTTAAAAAAAATCCTAAATGTTCACACATCAAGCCATATCACTTATGCAACCAAATTAAAATGTCTATTCTTATTTGCATGTATTAAAGAAATTCAAGCTTAAAAGAGATAACATGTTTATATGTATTAAAATAGATAATCATAAATTTTGGAATACGATAAAAATACAATCTTACCAGCAAAATATGTAATTATATATAATTATATATAGGACCTTCCATATGTACATAAGTTGTATTTGAGTGTAATGCAAAACATTATGTTTATTTATAGAATTATATATAGGGCAATTATGTTTATCTACATAGGTTGTATATTTGAGTAAGGGTTCACAAAATTATTAATGACTTATTTTTGCATATGTTTTTGGAAAAGAAGTATTTTTTGAATTTTAACTGCCACATTTATTAATGATATGACATTTAGTGGTTCAGACAAATTAAGTGTTATCAATATTGTGGTATATTGAATAGTTAAATAAGATGTATTACTTATATTAAATAGGTAAGTTCAGTCTATTGCCATTATTTATATAAAACAAACACTATTTATTACAAATTTTAATATATGTGGGTGTAGAGAAATGAAAGCCATAAATTTTACCAAAATGAATGTGATTATTAAAGTTGATGTGCATCAGGAACTCTTTTGTTTTCTTATGATCTCAAATCCTATAAATATCATTTAACTTCTCCACTTCTAAATCAAACTGATTATGAGATTTGGTCTTCATTTGAAGATCATGTCTATACTTTATGTTTTCTCGCTTCTTCTTCTCTTAGAAGTACCAAAGTCGTGCATTGCTGAAAAAAAAGAAGAAAAGTGGGATCATTTCATATATGCTCAACAATGGCCGAAAGGCTATTGCGATTCCCCACATACTGGAACACGAAAATGTCGTATAGTACCAGAAAAATTTGTTATTCATGGACTGTGGCCTCAAAATGATAATGGTACACTTCCTAAATGCAAAACTAAGACTCCCATTTATAGGAAGGTGAGTATATCTTTTTTTGTTATGGTTAATTAGAAGTTAGAACTCTAATGTGTGGTTTAGTTTATACACTGTGTTCCCTGTATCACTAAAAAATAAATTTTGTTTATTTAGGATTTAAAACCCTTGACAAGACAACTTGATGAGGATTGGCCAAATTTAATTGGCAAAAATTTTAACTTTTGGAGAGTGGAGTGGACAAAGCATGGAGGATGTGCAGAGAAAACGCTCCCACTACTGGAATATTTCAACCTGGCTTTGCATATTTATGACCAAAATAATCTGTTGAATATTCTTGAAAAGGAGCAGATAGTCCCAGATGACAAAAAACATTATAATGTTAGTTCCGTTGTTGCTGCTGTTCAGAACCACACTAGCCATGTTCCTTCGCTTTATTGTTATCATGATCCAAAACTAAATGCTACTGCTCTCTATCAAATTAGTATTTGTTTGACCAAAAATGGAACCTCATTTATAAACTGTCCGAAATCTGATGGTACTTGTGGGGAAGACAGTTTATTATTCCCAAAATGAGTTTATGCACCAATAATATTTAATAAATAAAATACAAGTATTCATTTTCCTTGTAATTTCCTTCGTATAATGTCATTGTTCATTTAGAGATGTATTTTGAATCCATATATAGCACTGAAGTACAACATGCATTACGATCAGAAATAATAATATTTTTTAATAATAGTAATAGTAAATGAACGATCGATTGAAATTTTTTCTTATGCTTCGATGTTTGTTTGGAAGTGTTGACTTCTTATTTTGACATTCTTCCACATTCTCTCATTATAAAAAGAACTAGTTGGTGGGTTTGTATGATAATGACCCTTTTAAATTTTAATCATTCATTCTAAAATTAATTTCATAAACCATAAAAGATGAATTGCAGTTTTGTTACAAAAAAATATTATGAATCATAAGAGGATATATATCATTTAATTGTGTTTGTAGTTGGTGTGTTTGTGCAATTATACAGTGTTTTTAATCATTTTAAAAGTAATTTCAGAAAGGAAATAAAAGATGAATCGTATTTTGTTAACAAAAATAATGAACCATAAGATACCATTTAATTGTGTTTATCCGTTTAACTTCATGTTTTCAACTTAAATATGCTTTTCATTCCTTATAAAAAAATAGTTTTCAAGATGATCTTTCAATTACTATATTTGACTACTTAAAATTAGAAGTGTGAAAGTGAGTCAACACGACTCACACTAAATGGTTCGTCATGGGTTGAGTTAAAAAATGTCAGTTTAACCCGATTTACTTTTTTGTGAGCTAGAAATTTTGCAACTCGACCCGACCTATTAAGTTTGGGAGTTGGTGGGTTAACTTACTTACAAATATTTTTTTATTTTTTTATTTATTTTATATATTTATTGCATTACAATTAGACTTAATTTACTTTTATAATAGTAGAATAAAAGTATTCACCTAATTCTCAAAATATTATTGTAAAAATAATAGTTAAAGATTAAGATATCAATGTATATAACTTGATAAACAAATTAATTAAACATTCAAACAATTCAAATATTATTGAGCAATATTCTAGCATTTAAAAATATGAAATTATGAACCTATATAATTAGAAATAGTAAATAATTATAACAAAAATATTAAAGAAAAAATTGTAAAAAAAGTGTTACTGGATTAACTTGGTCAACATATCTTCAACCCGGCTCGAATCCATTTAATCCGAGAGTTAAGTGAGTTGAGTTTAGTTTAACCCACTTTTAACAAAAAATTGAATTTTTCTCTATTCAACCCGGTTAGAACATGTGGTGAGCTAAGTTGACTCATATATTAAAACACATTTTGACATCTTTAAGGTAAAATAAAGTGGTCAATTGATTAAAACTTTCTCAACAAATGTTAGAAGATCTTCAACTTTGTATTTAAAAAAACAATTTTAAATAACTATCACAACAAACAATAATAACCAAATGCAAAAATATAAAGGATAAACAATAACATAGATAAAGGTGAACTGATTAAAAAAATTATTGTAACAGAAATTACTACTTCCAAAAGTATTACTCGTCTAATTTACTATTTTACAAAAATAAATGAAAATATTTTATTTTTTGTTTTAAAATAATTTTAAGTGAATTATATAATATAAATCTTTTAGTTTTCTTATTTCAACATATATGTAAGTATCACTATACGTCTTCTTCGTTTTTTTCTGTCGTCCAGATAAAATTAAAAATATAATTAAAAAAAGCCATATATTGTTGCCGTAAAAAATTTAAAAAAAATAGCCAATATTGTTTATAAAAAAAATGGAGAATTAAAGGGTAGATAAAAGATATAGAAAAACTTTGTTATAATTATTATTTTGAATTTTTTTTCCGCACTTGTAAAACTAGATTTAACAAGGCTTGAATGTATAGAGATTTAAAATGAACGTGATTACAAGTTTGTAACCTACTATGGAAAAATAACATATTGAAAATAGAATAAAATAATATCTCTCCATTTTTTCTCCATTTTGTTTTATCTCTATGTATAGTTAATTCTCTTACCTAATTATTTATAATTTACAAAGCAGAAATAATTAATTGAACAATATTTGTATAGAATAATATATATAAAATACAAATAAATAACATTCAATTTAAAAATGATAAAAATAAAAACCTTAAAAAATAATAAAGTGAAGTAGAAAGAGTATATTAACTAACTTGATCACTATTTATGCTTTGAAATCCGCAGAGAGCTTGTTGTGATTCGCAATATCTACGGTCATAAAGATGTGGAATTATGACTGACGCAAGAATGACTGCAATAATTATTGGTGTTTTTGTGTAATGCAGCGCTCAGCATATTAATTTGGAAATAATAAAAAGCCTTAAATCATCTTTGAAATATTCTTGAAGCTTGTATTAGTTTAATACTGCGTGTAGATAATCCAGTTTCGATGATATTGATCACAGAAAAAGTGGGAGAGTTTTAGTTTGTCTTGCTGCATGATGTCACAATGCTGCAACCTTGATGGTTGGTAATAAGTTTATTGAAAAGTGCCAATTAATTTAAAGATGGTACTTATTTTATTGATTAATTTCTTTCAAAAGCTCAAAATAAGTGTAGCTTTTATATTAATATATTTTATTTCTAAGTATCTCCTTTTAAAAAATGAAAAGGTTAAATGAATTTTATTTTATATTTACATTCAAGTAAGGAAAAATCAACTGTCTATATAAATTTTGTGTTCAAGCATTTACATAGAGTTTGAAAGATGAATATCACTTGTAAAATAGAGGAAACCATGTTAAAGTAATTTGATTATAAGAAAACGGTGTATTATCTACAAACACCATTATCAACAAATTAATGACGGTCAAAAATTTATGAATAAAATAGTCATCAGTAAATTTTACTGACAAATACAAATTTATTAATAAAAAATTGTTATAATTTACCATGAATTGAGTGATGGTAAATGTAGTCAATTATACAAATTCTAATTAATTTTTAATATATGTAAAAGACGAATTTTATTGATGAATTTGATATCAACGAAAATTTTTCGTTTGCAAGTTAAATCTAAACTATGCTATTAAAATCCATTAGTAGATTTGTGTTTATTAATATATTTATTTCCATTGGTAACAATCTATCCGTAATTACAAAATTTCTTGTAGTAAATTAAAGAGCCTAAAATCATTCTAAATTGAGATGACAAAGTATAATTCTCACCTAACTAACATTCGAAAAAATTGTAAAATGATTTTGCTTCTATATATAACCAACGTTCGATAATGTATTTATTCTCAATGAAGATAAAATATCTAACTCAAGTGAAGATGAACAGTTAAAAAAGTTATAAGAAAAAAAATAGTGACACATTTTTACACTCATTTGACATATCATCTTTCATTTTATTCCGATTTTTATTTTGATAATCTTCGTTGTAAAAAATGAAACATAAGAGTTAAATAAAATAAATCAGACAATTAATCAAGTAAAACATCTTTAATTTGTTTGTTTTTGTCAAAGATTGACATAATTCAATAATGATAGACAAATCCTTCAAATTTGAATGAGTATGAACATCAACAATGAAATATTAGAGTAAAATTTTAAACTAATCATATATTTATTAATATATCTATTTTTTTTTAAGTTTAAGACAAAAAAATAATTTATCATAATCTAATAAAAATTGAGATGTAATTACTAATAAAAATATATAATAGTAATAATATTATATATTACAAATAACAGTAATAACTTTACTACTAATAATGTTAATAATACCAATAGTAATAATATATAATAGTAACATATAATAATAATAACTATTATTATTATTATAATACTAATATTTGTTATAATTTTACTACTATCATTATAAATAATATTTATAATAATATATTATTAATAATTTGAAATATTAATACTTATAAAAATAATACAAATAATAATATATTTATAATTAATATTATAGTTGAAATCATATAGTAAAAAACTTTGAACTCATCAATAACTTATTCGGAATAAAAATCTCCAATTGCGTTCAAGAAATTCATCTTTCATCTTATTCTGATTTTTGCTTTGATAATCTTCATTGTAGAAAATGAAACATAAGAGTTAAATAAAATAAATTAGACAATTAATCAAGTAAAACATTTTTAATTTGTTTGTTTTTGTCAAAGATTGACATAATTCAATAATGGTCGACAAATCCTTCAAATTTGAATAGGTATGAACATCAACAATGAAATGTTGGAGTAAAATTTTAAACTAATCATATATTTATCAATATACCTATTTTTTGTTAAGTTTGAGACAAAAAAATAATTTATCATAATCTAATAAAAAATGAGATGTAATTACTAACAAAAATATATAATAATAATAATATTATATATTACAAATAAGAATAACAACTTTACTACTAATAATATAATGTTAATAATACTAATAGTAATAATATATAATAGTAACATATAATAATAATACTAATATTTGTTATAATTTTACTACTATCACTATAAATAATATTATAATAATATATTATTAATAATTAGAAATATTAATACTTATAAAAATAATACAAATAATAATATTATTTATAATTAATATTATAGATGAAATCATAAATAAATGAAAAAAATAAAAATAAAATGACTTTTGTAGGATTTGAACCCAGGTCCTTTTGTACCAGAGTTTTAAAATGACGAAAAAACCAATTTTTATGACACATGTCAATAAAAAAAATGTATATTATAGTAATTTTGGTAGTATCTTCTTTTCTTAAGATAAAATTGATGAAGTGCAAGACTAAAAGAGTCTTATTCTTCAACTGTAACATTTATTTTTATATCTATCATAAGTGTTAGTTCTCTCTCCTTTTAAATTTAAAAGGAAATAATCATAAAATAAAAAAATTAATCAAATAGAGTTTAAATCCGTTAATCAGCTATATTTATTTATTTATGATGGATTATTTGTAAGTCCATTTATTTTCTCATGTTTGGACACTTAAAATACTTAGAATAATCAAATTACTATTTAATCAAGAGAACGTTATTGATTAGTTTTCCAAAAACATTTTTAAAAAAATCCTAAATGTTCACACATCAAGCCATATCACTTATGCAACAAAATTAAAATGTCTATTCTTATGCATGTATTAAAGAAATTCAAGCTTAAAAGAGATAACATGTTTATATGTATTAAAAGAGATAATCATAAATTTTGGAATACAATAAAAATACAATCTTACCAGCAAAATATGTAATTATATATAATTATATATAGGACCTTCCATATGTACATAAGTTGTATTTGAGTGTAATGCAAAACATTATGTTTATTTAAATATTAAATATAGGACAATTATGTTTATCTACATAGGTTGTATATTTGAGTAAGGGTTTACAAAATTATTAATGACTTATTTTTGCATATGTTTTTGGAAAAGAAGTATTTTTTGAATTTTAACTGCCACATTTATTAATGATATGACATTTAGTGGTTCACACAAATTAAGTGTTATCAATATTGTGGTATATTGAATAATTAAATAAGATGTATTAGTTATATTAAATAGGTAAATTCAGGCTCTTGCCATTATTTATATAAAACAAACACTATTTATTACAAATTTTAATATATGTGGGTGTCGAGAAATGAAAGCCATAAATTTTACCAAAATGAATGTGATTATTAAGGTTGATGTGCATCAAGAACTCTTTTGTCTTGTTATGATCTCAAATCCTATAAATATCATTTAGCTTCTCCACTTCTAAATCAAACTGATTATGAGATTTGGTCTTCATTTGAATATCATGTCTATACTTTTTGTTTTCTCGCTTCTTCTTCTCTCAGAAGTACCAAAGTCGTGCATTGCTGAAGAAAAAGAAGATAAGTGGGATCATTTCATATTTGCTCAACAATGGCCGAAAGGCTATTGCGATTCCCCACATCCTGGAACACGAAAATGTCGTATAATACCAGAAAAATTTGTTATTCATGGACTGTGGCCTCAAAAAGATGATGGTACACTTCCTAAATGCAGAACTAAGACTACTATTGGTAATAAGGTGAGTATATTTTTTTTGTTATTGGTAATTAGAAGTTAGAACTCTAATGTGTTGTTTATTTTATACCCTAATGTGTTCCCTGTTTCAAAAAAAAAATAAATTTTGTTTATTTAGGATTTAAAACCCTTAAAAGAACAACTTGATTCGGATTGGCCAAATTTAATTGGCACAAATTTTAACTTTTGGAGAGTGGAGTGGACAAAGCATGGAGGATGTTCAGAGGCAACGCTCCCAGTACAGAAATATTTCAACCTGACTTTGCATCTTTATGAGCAAAATAACCTATTGAATATTCTTGAAAAGGAGCAGATAGTCCCAGATGACAAAAAACTTTATAATGTTAGTTCCGTTGTTGCTGCAGTTCAGAACCACACTAGCCATGTTCCTTCGCTTTATTGTTATCATGATCCAAAACTAAATGCTACTGCTCTCTATCAAATTAGTATTTGTTTGACCAAAAATGCAACATCATTCGTAAACTGTCTGAAATCTGATGGTACTTGTGGGGAAGACAGTTTATTATTACCAAAATGAGTTTATGCACCAATAATTTTTAATAAATAAAATACAAGTGTTCATTTTCCTTGTAATTTCTTTCGTATAATGTCATTGTGCATTTAGAGATGTATTTTGAATCCATATATAGCACTGAAGTACAACATGCATTACGATCAGAAATAATAATATTTTTTAATAATAGTAATAGTAAATGAACGATCGATGAATTGCAGTTTTGTTACAAAAAAATTATGAATCATAAGAAGATATATATCATTTAATTGTGTTTGTAGTTGATGTGTTTGTGTAATTATATAGTATTTTTAATCATTTTAAAAGTAACTTCACGAGGGAAATAAAAGATGAATCGTACTTATAAATATTTTTTTATTTTTTTATATATTTATTGCATTACAATTGGATTTAATTTATTTTTATAATAGTAGAATAAAAGTATTCACCTAATTCTCGAAATATTATTATAAAAATAGTAGCTAAAGATTAAGATATCAACGTATATAACTTGACAAACAAATTAATTAAACATTCAAACAATTCAAATATTATTGAACAATATTCTAGCATTTAAAAATATAAAATTGTGAATCTATATAATTAGAAGTAGTAAATAATTATAACAAAAATATTAAAGAAAAAATTGTAAAAAAAATGTTAGTGGATTAACATGGTCAACATATCTTCAACCCGGCTCGAATCCATTTAATTCGGAAGTTAAGTGAGTAGGATTCAGTTTAATTCACTTTAAAAAAAATGAATTTTTTTCGATATAACTCGGTTAGAACATGTAGTAAGCTAAGTTGACTCATATATTAAAACATATTTTGACATCTTTAGGTAAAATAAAGACGGTACATATTTGATTGGTAATAAGTTTATGGAAAAGGGCCAATTAATTTAAAGACGGTACATATTTTATCGATTAATTTCTTTCAAAAACTCAAAATAAATGTATTAACATATTTTGTTTCAAAGTATTTCTGTTTTAAAAATGAAAAGGTTAAATGAATTTTACTATATTTACATTCAAGGAAAAATCAATTGTCTCTATAAATTTGTGTCCACGCATTTACTTAGAGTTTGAAAGATGAATATCACTTGTAAAATAGAGAAAACAATGTTAAAGTAATTTGATTACAAGAAAACAGTGTATTATCTACAAATATTATTATCAGTAATGATAAAAATTTGTCAATAATTTAATTTTATCAACAAATTAATGATTGTCAAAAATTTATCAATAAAATAGTCATCGATAAATTTTATCGACGAATATAAATTTTTTAATAAAAAATCATTATAATTTACCATGAATTGATTGATGGTAAATATCGTCAGTAATACAAATTTTAATTTATAGCATATGTAAAAGAAGAATTTTGTCCGTATTAACAAAAATTTATGTTTGCAAGTTAAATCTAAAATATGCTGATAAAAGCCATTAGTAGATTTGAGTTTACTGAAAGATTTATTTCCATCGGTAAAGAATCTCTAAATTGAGATGACAAAATATAATTCTCACCTAAACTAACATTTAAAAAAATTGTAAAATGATTTTGCTTCAATAACCAATGTTTAAAAATGTATTTATTCTCGATGAAAATAAAATATGTCACTCAAGTGAAGATGAGTAGTTAGAAAAGTTATAAGAAAAGAAATATTCACATATTTTCACACTTATTTAATACATTAATTTTAATTCTATCGTTACAAAAAAACATGTCAAATGTAGGAATATCAAAATGGGTCGGACTCGACAAGTCGGTCCGCCAACCCGACAAAAAAAATATGAGTCAGATCAGAAAATTCAGTCTGCACACCCAAGACAATCCAACCCGTCAAGTCCGATAACTCGTCGGGCAAGCCTGCGGGCCAAAACAGGCCGGCCCACGGGCCGAATGAGTTACTAATAATTCACAAAAAGCACGTGCAGTGCAGCGACAGTGGTGTCGTGTTGTGTTTTATTTTTCGAACTCACTTATCTACTCTGCCAAACAGTTTTCCATTCCAAACATTACACTCTCTTCTCTTCTCCTCCACTCCACTCCACTCCACTCCACTCCTCTCCACCCGCGTTTGGGAAACGAAAAGAGACCACCCACTTTTCTTTCTCCTCCACCCACGTCGTTGGCGAGGAAACACGAAGGCAGAGTGCAGGCCATTCACGGCGTCTCCATCGGACTGCGATTCACGACGATTCCAACGACCACCGTGAAGACTGGTTTGTTCGTAATTTGAGTTCTGTTTCTTTTTTTTTTTTTCGATTTGTGACCTAAATTTATGATTTTCGTAACCCTAAAATTGGTTTCCCTAAATTGGAGGTTATGGTGTATGTGTGGTTGTTGTTGCTGCGATTTGCCCTT